>UEXM01001575.1_pt1 | contig 18535 bp, 6 predicted proteins | sample 1796661 | NCBI WGS metagenome assembly UEXM01 (sample SAMEA4772469, study PRJEB27181) | metagenome | reverse complement strand
GGTCCAATATAAATCCCGCTCCTTCTTCTTTATTAAGAATAGATTCGTATGTTTCACGACCTGTTAACACTAAATAGCTGTTATACATACAAGTGTATTCGTCAAAGTCTTTTATGTCAAATTTTTTTAGTCGCATTAATTATATCTTTCTTCTAATAGTTGTTCTCTACGTTCTTTTTGTTGTCGCTTTAATTCTTCTAATCTTTGATATCCAGGGCTTGACTCTCTTCGTTCTTTAAGTCTACGCTCTAATTCCATTTGTTTTTCATACAACTCTGGTCGATACTTTTTTAGTTCAGATCTGGTTAAAGGTTCAACTTTAGGCGGTCCTTTACGCTCATTCTCACGGTCTTCATTACTCTTTATTGCATAATCAGAAAACTGTAGGATACGTAATATCATTTCTTCAGGACTTGCGCCACCAGCACCTAACTCTATTAAGTTATTTACAAGCCTATCAACTTGAACTGCTGGAACACCTCCTAATCCAAGCATGGTATATAAAGCTTTTTTGTATTGCTCTTGTGCACCAGCTATTGATTTATCAATACTTGCTTGACTACGTGGTTTACCATTTTTATCAAAAGGAGTTACGTTATATCTTCTTGCTTTAGCAAGTTGATCCATTGCCTTTGCACTTTGCTCTAATATTGGAAGTGAAGCAACTGCTCCAGCCCAAGGTTTTCCAGTAAGTACATCAGCAATACCATCTAATATTGAGCCTATTATAAATATAGCGTTTAAATTACCTAACAATCCAGCTCTTAATAAATCCTCTTTATCATCGTCATCCATTGTAGACAATAAACCAGGTAATCCAGAGGCTACATATTGAAATATTACTGGAAGCATACTATGGTACACGGCAAGTGTTCTTAGGTTTTGATATACGGTTCCTTTACCCTGCTTACCACCAGACAGAATTTTACGTTTTAAGTTTAATAATGCTACAAACTCCTTTCGCATATACTGTTTAATAGATGTTTGAAACATATTTAATGCTCTTTGAAGAGGTGTACCTGTTTGAAATCTATCTTTATCTTGTAAATCAATTGTCTGTTGTGTTCTTTTAGTATCTCTTTCAAATCTTTTTATAGCATAGTCAATAGCTTGTTGTTCAGTAGCTTTAGGGTTTTCTTTTTTGAAGTTATTTTTATAGATAATATAATTTGGTACACCACCAATAATAATAGCACCCTTATCACCTTGTTTAACTAAATACATCATAACACTAACAAGAGTGTTTAATTTTGACGATGGCACAAGACTTTCTACTTTGCTCGGAGCATAAGTTTCTATCGTGTTTAAAATTCTTTCTCCATATCTATCTTGAATATATACAGAATTAGATTGAATTTCTTTCCATGTACTAATTAATTTTGGTGTATTCATAGTTGCAGTTGCAGCCCATTTTCTAAAACCAACTTCTGGTGAAGCTGCATACGCGGGAAAAGAAGTTAACTGCTTAATAAATATAGTTGGATTAATTGCCAACTTACCTATAACAAAAGAACTTGTCATACCATTTATCCAGTCTAATCCAGTTTCACTTTTAACTCCACGGTTTGCAATTTTTTCAATCATATTATTGACGTTAATCATACCACCCTCACCATATGCGTCCGTTATTGCTCGTCTTACTGAAACATTGTTAAACATTTTGCTCAAGTCATTAATTGGTTCTGCCATTGCAGCAAACCAGTTCATATCATTTACATATGTTAATAATGCATTCATTTGATCTACATCTGCTATAGCGACCTTGTTTTTCATTCTAATTTTAGATGAATCTGGTGCCGCCATACCTTTGTATGCTCCTTTACCTTTAGATAATAAGTCTACCTTTTCAGTTTGTTCTAAACCTTCACGATAAATTCTACCTGCATAATTTGCATTCCAAGGTAGTGTGGTTCTATATACTTTTTTGTAAGCCTCATTATAAGTTTCGTACATAGCAGGGAAGAACTCCTCTATTTGCCAACGCCCAAGTTCTCTTACCTCATCGTTAAGTTTAGCCTCCATCTCGGACATAATTCTTTTATGTTGTCCAGGGTACTTTGTATCAAAAGACAGTTCATTAGCGGGATCTTTATACTGATTTACTAAGTAAGCCATTTGGTTTTGACTTAATACTATTGGAGTTGGACCATCCATACCTTCAAGCACAATACCAGTATCATAGGCTTTACTATCATCTTGTGCTTTACTTTGCCATTTTTTACCGTAAACTTCTTGTAATTTTAAATTAATCATCACAGTAGTTTCCATCTTACGTCTTTTATAGTCAACAGTACCCTCATCTATTTTAAATGTAGATATTTCTTGCAGTTTACCACCAAACAAATCTCCTGGAATTCTGGATAATGTAGATATTAAAGATGCTAAATCTAAGTTACCCATCAAATAATCTTTTACTCTTCTGTTAGCATTACGAAATATTTTAGGTGCACGTTTTTTTAACCCTGCTCGTTTTGCGGCAGATACAACAGCTTTTTCAGCAAGTATATCTTTGGCTTTTGGATTTCTAATCTTACGTGGATTAGCTTTTGATTCTGGAAGCAATGAATCAAACTCTGGGTTTTCTATGTATAGATTGAGTTTTTTACCTGTGATTTCAAAATACGCAGTCTCAGCATCTTCCACATACTGCATGTGTTTAATGTATAGTTGTTGCTCTAATGCAGATTTACCAGTTTCAACTAATGCATTTAAATCCTCTACCACGGTTGCTAACGCACTTGTTTTATCTACTTGAAAGTCCATCATCAACTGTGCATTTAAGTAATTTATAACTATCTCTAAATCTGTTGCTTTAGCTCTTTGTTCATCAGTTTGGAATGATTCTGATTCTATTTTAGATATTTGATTTCCTAACTTTTGTTGAAGATCTACAATTACATCTCCGTCTGTTTTAGAATCTATACCACCTATTAGTTTCTTTATGTTTTCTAATCGTTTACGTACATCATCTGAAACTTTGTAGCCACGCTTTCTACCAGCAGAAATGTCATCATACTTACCATTAAGAATCTTATTTATTTTTTTTGTAAGACTTGCGTTAGTTTTTTTATTTACAAACTCTAATACCTCCTCTTTTATATTTTCAATGTTTTTACTATTAGCATCAGTTACCTTTCTAATTAGATTAATAACCTCACCCTTGGTGTATACATCTGGATTTAATGACATACGAATAAAGTTTCGTAAATCTTTTTTAATTGTTTGTAACGCTCTTTGTCCTCTTCCTCTTTCTCTAAGTATCTGTCTGGCTAATCTAATTTTACCTGCAGTATCTCGCATAGTTCTACCATCAAAAGCATTCATCATCTGCGAAAGCATCTGAGCTTGTTGATTTGTAAAACTACCTTTATCAGCTTCGTTTTTATATTCTTGTGTAGATTCCAAGAACTCTAAAGTCTTGTTATCTATTTCAGATTGAGTTAGTTTATATAAACCTTTACCTTCCGATTTAGCTTTGGATTGTAGTTTTTTTAATTTAGCTTTTTCTTTAGCTAATTGTTCTTGTTTACCAGTATCGAACATTTCTGTTTGATTTAACTGAGCTTCCAGTTCTTCAACTTTATTGTTTTGTGCAATAATTTTTTTACCAATTGGAGTTGTATTTTTATCCAACAAGTTTTTTCTAAAGTTATATACTTTGTTAAATAAAGTTATGCCTTTAGCCATCCCACCCTCAATGTTTCCAAAAGATGAAGGAACATTTTGAAGTACAAAGTTTTGTACCTTGAGTATTGGTTTTATCTCTGCCACCTTCAAACCTTGCTTACGCAAGTAAGTCATTATGGTGTTGTCTGTAAAATTATTTTCACGAGCAATACGTACTACATCTACAATGTTTTGGTTTTCATTACCAATTTGTTGCATTGACTTTTTAGAAGACAATCCCTTACGTGGGTTATAAAATTTACCATCTTTTCTAAAAAAGTATCCAGTTAATTCGCCACGTCTAAATCCTTCACGTATATAAGCTGGGTGTACCGTCAAGCCAAGTCTTTCTGCTGCTTTACGTAAAGCACTAAGACTGTATATGTTATTTGACATAAACCCTTTCTTATTCATAAAGTATGCATCACCTAACTTGTTTGCAGATTCTTGAGATTTTTTTGCAATCTTAGGAGCTCCTTCTGTTTCTACATTTGATGGCACTGGAGCTACATATTGCCCACCCATTGCTGATCGTGCAGCCTGTGGTTTAGCTCTTTTGCCTATTGGTGTTTGGTTGGCTGTCTTAGATTTAGGTTTTGATTTTGGAAAAACTTTTCTAATATCTGGTGCCTCATTAAATACCATTATAGGTTTACCTTCTAATACAAATGGGTATGAAGGATGAAAGTTTGGTTCACCTTCTCTTACTTCTCTTATCTTTGCGCCTTTTTCAAATTGGATTGCAGACACTATATCTCCATAGCCGACCTCAGTAAGTGATGGATCGTTTACATAATCTAATACACCTACATCGCTTTTTGCAGTTTTATTAATAGGTGGTATACCAAATTTTTGTAATGATTCTGCACTAAAAAATTGAGAAACAAAACTACCTCTTTCTTCATAATTAAAACTATTGTCACCTTCAAAGGGCATTAACGTGTTTAATTGCTCTAAGTTTGTAATTCCGTCTGGATATAAATTTTTTATTTTTGCGGCTTGTTTACCTACTTTTAATTTTGAGTTCACATATGCTAATAATTCTTGTGGACTTACACCTTTGTTAATTGCATGTGCAATCTCAGCATTTAAGTATTGAAACATTCTGAGGCTTCCTGTTATACCATCGTTCTGTTGAGACATTAATAAACCTAAGCCATCACTATTGTCTATTCTATTTTTTAACTTGTTAGCACTATCCATATTAGTAGCAGCCCATCCGTATCCAGTTCCATATGGATATAAAAACCCTCCAAAGAAATCAAACTTTAATCCTGTAGGACTTTCTATTTCACCATAGGTTGCCTTGTCACCTGCAAATACAAATGCGTTTGCACCAGACAATTCGTTTATTGAACCTCGTTTTATTTTACTTATATCTATACCACCTCTATTTATTTGATACTTAGATTTTTTACTATCTAAATTAATTTTAGGGGCACCCTCTAAATCAATATCATTTGGAATAACACCCCCATCATCAACTACAGTTCCTTGTTCTAAGTTTGTCAACCCTTCTATATCTTGTTCAGTTATGGTTTCACCACTGGCTACCTTACCAGCTAATCTGTTTAATAAATCAACTACATCTTGTGAAGACTGTCCTATCTCAATTCCAAACTTTTTAGCTATACGCTCAAGAAACTTTCTTACTATTCCCTTTTCTTTGGCGTTTAGATTTTTATACTCACCTGCTATCTTTCCAAATATTTCTGCTAATTTTTCTTCATTCTTTTGATTTGAATCATAACTTTCTACAAAGTTTTCTAATTCAGTTTTTAATTCTTTACTCAATGTACCAGAACGAGACAAGGCTTGAATCATTTTTTTAGTTAACCCATTAATTGCTTTATCACCAGCTTTTATTGAGTTGTAAAGTATAGCGTGAAACACTTCGTGTCCTACAAGTCTTTGAGTAGAGTCTTGTAGGTTTATATGAATAGTATTGTCATTAGGATTAAAAGTTCCTCTATCTATTGTACCCTTTGGTATTGGCTTACCCAAGTATTTTTCGTAGGAAGCACGTGTGTTATGTACTATAATACTTACACCTGGGAATAATCTTTTTATAGAGTTTGCAGCTCTGGATGCTTGACGTAAAACAGTTTGTTGTAAAGAGCTTTTAGGTGAACCATCATCGGTAGTAACAAATAAATTAGATTCAACTTGAGTGCCTTCTACATCAACATTTTCATTAGTAGTATTTTCAACTAAAACTTTTTTCTTTCCCTTTTTACCTTTGGTAATAGTCTCGCTTATTTCAGTGTTTTCAGCAGTTTCTGGATCGAGCAAAGTTTCTAAATCACTAACTTCTTGGTCTATTTCCTCTTGCGTCTGTACCCTGTTCTCGTTTTCGTTTTGGGTTTCACCCTCTCTGGAAGGTTCTGGTTGGGATACAGCGTCTCCCACTTCTTCGCTAACTGTGGTAGATTCTTCCTCAACCACCGTCTCTGTGCTTGGCTTCTTATTGGCATCGTTTTTATTATTTATATCGTCATCTTGTTCGGCATTAGCAACTGGATTTTTAGCAGCCTCCATAGCATTTCTACTTAAAGCTTCTAACTTACTATCTATGTCTGCTATTTGTTGGAGTCTACCTTTAACAGTTGCAGGATCTTTTCCTGCAATTTCGGTTTCTAATCTTTGTTTGCTAAGCAGTAAACCTAATGCTACTTTCTTTTGTGCTGTACTATAATCAGATGGAATTTTTCCATATACTCCTTTGAGTTCATTAAATTGTTCAGCTACATACTTTGCTTGTTTTTTTGTAAATGTTCCGTCATTAATTTTATTTTTTAAATCTAAAACAGTAAGCCTTGTTGAACCCTGATCCTTAGTCATGTCTTCAAATACCTCAAACATCCCGTCATCTAACTTTGTAAAGTCAGCAGATGAAGCTGCATTTGACATAGCACCTGGTACACTTAACATAAAACCACCCACCATCTCTAATGCGCCTGCATTTAATAATTGTAGTGTAAGCGCAGACATAGTTTCTGGAGTGTAAAACATTTTACTAACCTCATCGCTTTTTGAACCGTATTTATTATACAATGTTTTAGCAAGATAATCGGCAGTCTCTTGAGCTACACCAGTTTCAAATTCTGCCATACCTGCAGCAGCCAAGGTTGCACCTCCTTTTGCTAATGAACCTTTCAAACCTGGTTGAACTGTTTGTCTTACAAGTTCTGGAAAGGTATACTTAGATAAATTTCGTCCAGTAGATTTACCCAGAGCACCCATAAATGCTTTATTCACCAAAGGAGTTCCAAGTCTCAAATTTCTAAAACCTAAACGCTCTAACGTACCAACAGTTAAGGCTAACGGTAAAGCCACGGCCATCTTTTCATTCTCAGATATGGTGTTAAAGTTCGGATTATTACGCATCTGTTCATTAGTGTGGTCATAAGTTGACGCTACTAATTGAGTTGTACGTTGTGCTGCAGCAATAAATTTACCAGTTTTACCTGGGCCTGCCCATGCGATTAAGTCTGGAATAGTTGCCATAGCACCAAAATAAGCTTGTGCCCACCAACTTTCTTTTTTTAAATTTTTAGTAAACTCTGGGGTTGTGTCTGCGTTACCCCAAACTTGTGCTGCACCAAAACGCATAAAGTCTACCATCCCTTTATTGTTTGGGTCCTCCTTCCAGGCTTTATATACTTCATCTGAATAATTATATCCAGCACCTGGGTTTTTCATAACTGCTCTTCCTTGTTCATCAAAGTCAAACATATCAAACTTTTTTTCTTTTTTTAAGATGTCTTTGGTAGCCGCAGTCAATTCATCACGCTCCTCGAAAGGTATAGTTGCTATATAGTCATCCCAATTTGCAAACTCTGGCTTTTGGATTAAAAGACCTTCTTCATTTTTTTCATAAAACGAGGGTAAGCCATACTTTTGTTGTGCTAAACCAGCGTAAATATCTTTAAATGATTTTTCACCTGCAAGTCCAGTGTCAGAAAACTCTACTGCCGCATCTATCATTGATCCTCCTGCTGAGGCAGTACGCCTACCTATGGTTGTTAGCATTTCATTTATAGTACCACCTAATATACTTCCCTGTTCAGCTTTCATAGCATAGTAGTCACCAGTCAACGCATCCAAAGATGCGCCTTGTTGTTTTAGTTGTAAATCACGTGCAATTATATTCTTTTTTTGACTACCAAGATTAGAAGACTTTTGTTGTAACTCTTGGTATAATAAAGCGTTTTCTGGGAGATTCATCTCCTCTGTCGACATACCAGTAAAGTATTCTCTCAATCTATCTACTTCGTTTTTATTTGCAAGGTATTGTTGTATGGTAGTATTAAATGCATTAGCCTCAGCGTTTAATATACTTACAGATGTATCTATTTGTTCTTGCCCTTGGACTTTTCTTTCTAACGCAGTGTATCCGTTTTCTTCTATCATTAAACGTCTACTGGCTGCTTTATTTTTAGCCAAGAATACTTTTAATGCTTCAGCTTCTGATTTTTTTCCTATACCAAAGGTAGGATCGAGATTAACATATAGTTTTTCTCCATTAGCCGCAGTAACATTCATAGCGTCACCAATACCAGTATCTTCAAAAGTAAAGCCGTATTGGTTAAAGTTGTAGTTCATTAAAGGAACAATAGCATCCTCTTGACGCTCTATCATTTCCCCATCTATAAGGTTCATAGATTGAGCAAACGGATCGTCAGTTTCTTTTTTTAAAGTGTCTTGGGCATCAGAATATTGAGTATAGGTTTCTTCATCTACTTCGTTACCCTCAATAGTGAAACTCTGTTGAACTTCTTCAGTTTCTTCTTCAACGTCCGTTTCTACGGGTACAACTGGAGATGTAACTGGGGTTGTAACATTAGTCTCGTCTGGTGAGTCCAATGAACCATCTCCCAAGTCTGATTCCAAAGCGTCCTCGAGACCACTCTCCAGAGATTCGGTAGGAGTAAGTTTTTTTTTTACTTTTGAATTAAATTCATCTATAGTATATCGCTCAGTAAATGTAGAATCTACGCCACTTATCCAATCATACATTGTTTGGGCATATGCATCTTCTTGCATATTGTTTTGAAAGTCTTCAAAAGTATATCTTTGTTTAAAAGTATTATCTTCTGATTGTATCCAATTATATAATTCATTTAAATATTCATTCATACTAATCTGTTTTAAGGAGCAGGATTGCCACCAGCATTTCCACTTCCACCAAATTGATTGCCTTTATTCTTTTGGTTGTAATTACTAATTACCTTGTTAGCATATTTTTCAACCTCAGAAACTAAATTAGCTACATCACCATCATATCTAATCTTTTCATTAATTGTCTCATTAAGAACTGGATCAAATATTTTTATATAAATAGTTCCATCTTTTCCATAATTATCTTCATCTACAGTTATTTCAGCAGTTGCTTGTTTGTTGTTTACAGATATATTTCTAAATGCATTTTTAAACATTTCACCAACTATAACTCCAGCTTCTTTAGAATCTTGTTCTTCCGCAGTTGCTTGTAATTTTTGTGTGGCAGATAATTTATCTAAACCAATATCATCAGATGCGTTGTATATGTTTACTGGTTCAAACGATTCTACGGTGCTTGTTAATTCACTACCCTTAAATCCTGGGTTCTTTATTAGTTTGGCATTAGTACCACCGAATGGAGTTTCAGCTGCTTCTTCATCGAAGTCTGGGTTATCCATTAAGTGAGGTGTAAACATATTTGGGTCTTCCTCAATTGCTTGGTTATACCACGCATCAAACGATGTGTTCTGAGTAATACTGTTTGGTATTAAATCTCTGTATATTTCTTTTGCAATTTGTTTAGCAGGTCGAGGGTTAGTTAAGTCTGGTTCACCATCTTTCATTTGGTAGTAAGAAATAAATGTATCGTCTTCTTTGCCTTTCTTAGTTCTTTCAATGTTGATACCATTCTCTTGTCTATCAATCTGGTCAATTGTAATTCCCCTTGATTCATTAAACTGATCACGATTAAGTTCTTTAATAGTATCTTCCATATCAGATGCAGCCGTAACAGCATCAGCAGACATAATATTGTTTACACGTCTTGCGTATCCTATTTCTCTTTCTTTCTGCTCATCACGAGTTGTAGCAGATGAATCTTCATTAGGCTCATATGATAAACTACTAACTTTTTTTGAACCTCCTAATTGCATAGCCACACTCTTTTCTATACCCTTTTTTAATGCAGCTTCAGCAAAACTTTTATCCCCAAATCTAACAGATAAACCATTTGGATTCTTAGGATCAATAATAATCATATATTTTTCATCAACATAATCTGGGTTAGGGATTCTTTCGGGTTCATCTGACGTATCATCATCCGCGTCATAATCTGGATTATCTATTTCCTTACCATGTTGTTCTAAAAATTCAGCTTTACTTAAAACCACTTTAAAATCCGAATTCATTGTAGCTACTGATTGTCCTAAACCAACACCCCCACCTTGAGAGGTTAGGCTTTTATAAATATTTTTTCTTAAATCTTTTATATTTGCTTCAAAGTCTGGATCGGCTGCCATTATAGTATAGTCTTCGGTTGTCATAATGTAACGCCCACCTCTTTCACCTTTTTTACCAAACTTTGCAATGTAAGAATCTGTTATAGTTCCTAAAAATTCTTTGTCTGCCTTTACAGCTAAATCAATATTAAACTGATCTCGGTCTTGTTCATACCCCATGTTGGAACTAAAATTATCTATTGAAGTAAACAACTCTGGGTTCTTCTTAAAATCTGGTACCCTTCCATCCTTAGTACGTTTATAATAAAACGCTTGTCCAGTTACAGGATCTAAATATTCACTATTTTTAGCAGACTTACCAAAACCGTGCACACTTCTGCCAATGGTAACTTCAAATGGAGATGCCTGCATTTCACCCGTTGCTTCACTTGTTGTATTAATTCTACCCATTGATTTGTCATAATAAGCACCAAAAGATTTAGTAACCCCATTCCATTTATTCATTTGAGTTTTAACTCGTTCTAAATATTGTTTGTATTGTGAGGGGGTGGTTTTACCAGCCTTTAATGCTCTATTATAGGTCATTAAATTATCTCTGGCTTGAGTGGCCATATTTATAACACTATCGCTAAAAACACTGTCGGAGTTAGTTTCTATTTGACCTAACTGATCTACTAAACTATTAGTATTATCATCAATGTCTTTTTTAATTTCATCTCTACGCTTAACTTCAGTGTCCAACATAACACCCAAATCGTCAGCAATTTTACTATAATCAACTTGATTATTGCTTTTAAAAAAAGCTCTGTATTGCGCTGGATCAATTATTTGAGTATTGATTTGTCCAAAGTCTACGCCACTGTTATCTGCCATATTATTATTTGTTAATTATCCTAAGCCACCAATACCATCCATGTTCACCGCATTAGCAAACATACCAGGTGTAGCAGAACTTCCAGGAGTAGCTCCACCACCCATTCCTAATATGCCTAAGTATTTTTCAAAATCTTTGTCTCCCATTTTATCACCACCAAAAAGTGGGGCAGCCATACCAAGCCCACCTACAAGTGCTTTAGTCCCAGCTGCAAAACCTTGTTGATTTGCTGCTGCTGCCTGTTCTTTTAGCTGCGCCTCTTCTTCTAAAGCATCTTGACCTGCAGACACATCCATACTAATGGTTTGTTGTTTTATTTTTTCTTCTGCGTCAGCTTTTAATTTATCTAATTGAGTTTGCGCTTTACCTTGACCGATTCTAATTGTTTCAGTGTTTGCATTACTTGCTGCAGCTACTTTACCAATACCTGCTGCTAAAGCCCTTTGACCGCCCTCTTGTAGCGCATCTACTTGTTGAGTTTGTAAAGCTGCATTCTGTCTATACTGTTCGTTAAATGCGTCCAATGGCAATTTAAGTTTATCATAAACATTTTTTTCTGCACGTTCACGTGCCTCTCTCATAAGTTTTTCACCTTTTAGACGTGCGTCATTGGCCTTTCGTTTTGCTGCGGAAGCTTGTCCAAAAGACATTAAACTGCTACCCGCTTGACCAGCCATTCCTACTCCTGCCGCAATTGCTGTAAATCCTGCCATATTATATTCTTTTAATTAATTCAGTATTGTATGAGTCTGCTTGTGTATACCCCATCTCTATATATGTGTTGATAAGACTTTGGTTTTTAACAAGTGCATACATAATTTTTCTATCTAATTCTTCTGCTTTTATTTCAAGAGAAGCGATTAAAGTTTCTATTGCAATTTTACGATTTTTCTTGTTCTTATATTTCATATTAGAAACAACCCAATCAACCCAAGCTACATTAGAATTTGTAATGTATAAAAAACCTGCGACTACTGGAATATCACCATCATAAATCATATAACCACCTATACCATTCTCTGGTAAAAAATCTTTTGGAGGTGGTGTCCATCTCCAATCTTTCCACCACTTACAAAGAACTTCTTCATAATCAGTGTTTTTAAGTGGTTTTAAATTTAATTGCATTTACCACAAAGATAATAAATTTCTATGGATAACTTTTCATCACACTACTCCCTACGGAAAATAGTTCAACTGGAGTTGTATCATCATTAGATAAAGTAAATTGTAAGAAATATCCTCGTGCGCCATGAGATTCGGCAACACTGTTTTTGGTGTTAGTCATAAATTGTCCAGTTACTGGAACTGTAGATGTTGCGGCAGTGGTATCTATTGTAATAGTAAAAGTTGGTGTAACATTAGAGACCGCAGTAATTGTACCCGCTTCAATAGGGGCGTCAGATACTGTGCCAGTTAGGTTAGAAGCAAATACTGTATCACCTATACTTATTGTTTGACTAAATGAATCTGAAAAAGTAATAACTGTTGCCGCTGGAAGTGTGGAATCTACATTTGTGTTTTCTCCTATACCAGTTACTGATCTATCTCTATAATTAACAATACCACTGTTGTTTCTAATATAAGTAAACCATTCACCTTCTTTTTGTACAAAGTAAGTTTCTAACATCGAACCAGGACTTCCGTCTGTTAAGTCAGTATTTAAAGCTGTACACGCCCATGCTTCATTACTTTCATATGTTAATGTTTTAAACAACTTAATATCAACCACTGGTCTTGGTGACAATACACTTGTAACTGTAGAGGGTGAAAATACTCCATAGTATTCGTTTCTATTAGCACTGGTATTGTGTCTATAAAGATTCCCACCATTGAAAGTATAAAAGTAACTATTCATCCCTATCATATAGTCAGGACAATAAGAATAAAATGAAGGCCATCCTTCAGATTTGTCACTATATGTTAATGTATCACATGCTGCCATAATTTAAAATTTAAGTTGGAATACAATTGCTTTGTGAAGCAACAACACCATTTCCTCCTGTTACTTGTATGTATACTCTTTGAGTTCCCGCATTATAAAGATAATAAAAACCATCACCAACTGTTGTAGTACCACCACTATCTGAATAAACAACTTCTCCTGCGCTTGGGAAAGTTCCTGCTCCATTATGATAATAAGTTATATTTGCAGTTGGAGTTGAAAAAGCATTACAAATAACCCCTACTAAATTAGGGTATACTACACTACCTTGAAAATCTATTAATCCTCCACCGCCGCCACCAGTACAAGATGCACTGCTTACAACAACACCATTTCTTATTCCTAATGCAGTGTTGTTGTTTACTATAACATATTGAATAGTGTTTGTGTCATTTAAATAAGTACTTCCATTTGCATCGGTAAATACAAAATTACCTACAATAGGAACTGTGTTGGTATCTATAGTAAAAGGCACGGAGGTTCCGTGTGCATTTCTTACAAAATAATAAGTAGCCGTATTTGTGGCGCAAGTTGTAACTGATTGTAAAGTTGAACCTTGGAACGAAGGCAATGCAGCTGGACATGCTATTTGCCAATTAAACACTGTATTATTAATAGGAGCAAAAAACTGAACATTAATATTTGTTACAGAAGCTAAAGTTTTGGGAATTACCATTGTAAAAACTGGCGAACTTGGGGTTGATGTATCAGTAGCAAAACCAACTTGATTATTTACAACGGTAAAATTTCGTGTTGTTCCTTGACTAATATAAGTTGATGACGCAGCCGAAAAAAGATATTCAGGTACTGAGGTATACGAACCAACTAAACCTGCGTTTTGATTTCCAACATAAGTTGGAAGTCCAGTGCCTTGATTGTTTATACCAGCGTAATCTACTGTAGTTCCTGCATCGTCTACCAATGTCACACCGTTATGATTAGATTCACATGTTAACCTATTATAATGAAGTGCATTATAAGTTACATCAATTCCATCTGGTATAGTATTAGTTAAATAACAATACAATACTACAGCTCCTGTGCTATTAGCTAAATTTACATTAGCATCAAACCAACCGTTTGCACTTACATTTGCTGACACACCTGAACCGCAATCTACTGCGCACGATCCACATGTTTGTGCATTAAGCAAAATACCATTTAATTGTTGACGCACTATTGATTCGTTTGAATAAAATCCGTCTGGAGCCAGAGTGGTAAGTGCAGCGTCTGTATAAACAGCCGTAGCATTATTAAAACTTGTTCCATCAAAATAATATGTTCCTAATGTTGCCATACTTCTAAATTAACAATTTGATACATTTAATACTAATCCATTTGTGCCTATTTCCATATACTGATTTGGTGATGAGTTTATTTTATAAAAACCTGCAGTAGCATACGAGACTGTTCCTAATAAATCATCTGCACAATTCGAGCTTGTATATACCAAATTACCCGGAGCGGGTAATGCGCTCGAACCATTATGATAATTTGTGTTTGTGATTGCCCTTGTACACGCCTCAGTAGATGACTCAGCAACAGAACTTATACTAAATGAGGTGCAAGTAAATGCGCAATCACAACATGCTTCTGATTGTGTGTCCGCATCATAACACAACTGTTGTGATGTAATAGACCTTAAATCATATATAATATAAAGATATTGATTTCCTATAGGTAAAGATAAATTACTAACTGTAGCTTGTCTTAAATTAGGCGAAGGGTTTGTCACACTTGAATTAGCTATGGTTGTAGATGCAGCTAAAAGAGCTGCAACATCAGTAGCATTGTTTTGATACAAAGTATTAGAGGATAGGTATTTAAAATTATCAGACGGATAAGTCCAATTATAAGTGTCAAAATTTATTTTATTTAATCTGATACTTAAATCTATACCATCATAAGGGAAAACCCCTTGAGATCTAATTCCTGTTTGTGATAAATATTCGCTAAATATTGAGGAATTGGTTCCTAAAAGTGCTAAATCACTATCTACTGGGCTTACCGTTACGGCATCTGACCATCTATATTCTGGATGAATAGTTTGTCCGTTATTATTGCCACTGTTAATAACACACTTTACTACGGTTATTGGCACCTCAGCAACACAATTTGGTGTAATTGTAGCACTTATAGTTCCAGTTGGTGTTATTGTTATTACAGCAGTTTGAGGGCTACTGGAGGTTTTGTTCCAAGCAATACTTCCTGATCCAGTAAGCGATGGGCTTTGAGTCCCAATACCATTCCATAAAATTGAGATTATAGCACTACCTCCAGTTATGTTATAATCAATCGTAGGCGAACCTATTGTAGTACCAAAATTGTAAGTAAAGCTTTGAGCTGTACTAATACTTGTTAGGTTAAGTTCTACACCACACGCTAATGTTTGTTCTGGAACTGGTACTTTAATATTGTTGGTGCTTAATACATATTCATCCATATAGGGATCAAAACCACCTAACTTTTGTGTATTTAATTGTAGAATAAATTGATCTCTAAACCACGATCTCATTCCAGTGTCTGATATAACTGTTAAGTCGCTTGACACTGCATTTCCAGCAGATGAAAGTCGTAATACAGCTAAACGCTTAGTGTCGGTAAAATATAAATACTTACCCCATTGCACAAAACTTTCTGGATTAAAACTTATACCATATTCTTCAATACGTGCAATTTGCTTACCTAATACTAAAGGAGTGGATACAATAGCTCCACCACCTACAGCATCACTTAATAAATCTTTTCCAGATTGCACTATACTTATTCTATCTTCTTGTAAACAAAGAACATCTGTCTCTCTTGCATGTAAAACCATTATAGGCCCAAATGAAGTTTCAACATCTTTGAAATTAACTAATCCTAAGTTAAACTCATTTAAATTATTTACACCACTATTAAAACTATAAAGACCACTATATGTTATTGAAGCAAATCTATCGGCTTCTTTAAAATCTGAATTAGAAACGGCTAACGCTCTTTGCCCCATAACAACTGAACGTGCTGCTATACGATCTAATATCTTATAACTTTCTACTCCATTACCAAAAACATAACTGTCCATAAAATCTAATGTGACAATAGCATCTTGGGATGTGGTTTGGTTTTGTTCGCCAGTATCTACATCTCCACCCGATTGGTGTAAATAGTTTCCAGTAGCAGAGTCTCTAATAATATCAAAAGTTTCTGACGCATCATAATAAATATCATCACTTGCATCTTTGGGTTGAGTTTCAAAAACTATTGTAGAGTCTGCACGTTGTACAACTATATCTACAAAAGCATTCATAGTTCTTCCACCCACACCAAGAAAATTATCATCACAACCTATTCCATTACATCTAAACCCAAAAAATAAAGGGCTATCTGCTTGACCGGGTATTGCTTGTACAAAATTAATATCAAATTTAAAATCAACTCCTTGACATTCTATATTATTACCACGTGTAGCCGTAAGAGGATCGTTAGGATCAATAGATGTTCCTGAAGGTTGAACTACAGTAGAATTATATCTTCCTATTTCACTATTTACAGGATCAACTCCTGCAAATTCATCCACATCTGCAACGTCAATATTAGTGTCGTTCCACCAATCTCGAAAATCAGTATAATCTTGTCCAGCTACAAAGTTTTTATCAAAAAGCACTCTACGTTCTGGACAGTTTAAAGCATTATTATCTTTTCTTTTGAACCCAAATTTTATATCTATAATTGAGCCACCAGGGATGGTATAATTATCAGTTGACTCAGGAGTGCCTGATGCAGCATCTGCAGGGGTGTAATTATATAAAGGATATGTAACTGTAAATCGATTACTACAAGTGGATCGGCTTTCCGAACCACGTTTTTTTTCTCCATAGTCAACTATAGATTCATCTTTTATTGTAGCATTAAAATTTGATACTTTTAACTGCATATATAACCCAGCTAATTGATTTGAATCTGTACCTAACTCGTTAGCGTTATTTAAAAAGTTACTTGCTTGTGCCTCTATATCTAAAACAGTAGTTTCTACCAAACTGCCTAATGATCCATCAGCATCTTTTTTTACAATTAATCTGTCTCCTGTTTGTACTTTAGATTGGTTGTCCCCATCTAATTTAAAATGTGTGACATTGTCAAAAGGATTATTATAAAAGAAATTAGTGTAAATAGTTTCATATGCTGCTTTACTTGGTTTAACTACAAACTTATATTTTTTTGCCCAAGATGGAGCAAAGTTTCCAATAGTAGCTTGAATTCTATTTTTAAACACACTATTTTCTGGTGGTACATATATTGTATTGTATTCTGAAACTAATACTGTAGATGCTCTACCATACTCATCTAAGTAAACTATACCTGTTTCAAAATCTCTATTGCTATGTAAGGTAGATTTGTCGCTTATTTCACTAAACACCGCAGTAGCTCTAAGCATCTGATAGTACTCATACATATCAGTGGTTTGGGCATTATCAGTGCTTCTAAACTGCATAGCTAAAAGCTGAATAGAAAATACATTAGAACCAGACGTAGCGTTTATTCTTAATCCTTGTTGATTAGTGCTGTCATTAACACTACTCAATACAGATGTGAATGTACATTGGACTTGAGGTGGATTAATAGCCGAATTAAATGCGTCTGTTAATGAAGTCCCATTAGCTGCCGTAGCTATGGGTTGAAAATTTGTTCCTTCAATCGTACCTATTTGGTTTTCAAAATCTGCACTTGTTACTAAATCATATACACTGGAGTAGTCACTTGTTAAAGTAATAGTAGTACTTATAGAAATGTCTGGCGATTTAAAAGCTTCGTTTTCTGTGTAACAAGTTGTAGTTGTAGTTCCATTAAGCTTACTGTGTTCAAACCTTAATTGAATAGTTAATTGTGCGCCACGCACTAATTTATCAGCTATATCCGTTAAGTCAAATGAGGCTGTACAATTTGAAACTGTTGTAGTAGTAGATGAATTTATAGTATAAGGAATACCATCAGAAAAAATACCAGGAGGTAAACTCACTAAATTAATTTGCTCGTCAATTAAACTTGTATTATAATCAATTGCTATTTCTTGTCCATTTTCATTAGTAATATCAAAACCATCCTTATAGTTACCATACATTAATCGGTTACCCATAATAGTTTGGGCTTGTGCGCTTAAAGGTACATTGTCATATAAACGAAGTAATTCATCTGAACCTAAAACACTATATATTTTGCTATTTGTAAAAACATATTCTTGTTGTTGGTCGTTACCCCATCCATAGTCTTCTTTTTTAAATCTTTCAATTACATAAATACTATTTGTATTAGAATCTTTATATAATAAATCTACTTCCTTTACACGACTACTACCAGTACTAAACTTAATACGAGCTCCATTAAAGTTATTTTGCATACCCGCATTATCATAATTTCGAGTATCAAATCTAAAATTACCTGGTTGAAATGCAGGATTAGAAAACAATGATGTTGCACTATATTCTCCGTTAGTATATCTATATCTATAAGCAAAACTTATAAACCTATCTTCTAAATAGTTTTCACCACCTGAGGCAGTTATTAAAGTAAATGTTGGAGCTGTTAACGGAGTATCGCCTCCAGTAATCACGT
>UEXM01001574.1_pt1 | contig 18541 bp, 28 predicted proteins | sample 1796661 | NCBI WGS metagenome assembly UEXM01 (sample SAMEA4772469, study PRJEB27181) | metagenome | reverse complement strand
GATTCGTAATTATGATTTCTTTATTGATTATTCTCACACTTATGAGATGACTGCTGATCCAGATGCTGATTTTTTGGGATTTGATATAACATTGACTGAAGAAAGTCCTTGGAAGATTTCTCCTCTCATTTTTAATCGCGATATTATTAAGAGAACTCCAAAACAATGTAGAGAATGCTTTACTACAAATCTTCTTCTCAATCAACCAATTCTTCCTGTCTTAGCAGTGTTTTCCATATTGGAACCTGATGTAGAGTTAGAACCTCACAGGGATGGTGATCAAAGAATTGATCCAAGTTATGCAAATTCTAGTGTAATTAAATATCATTTTAGTATTGATATTCCATCAGATGGAGAGTGTGGGTTAGTTTCTAATGGTGAGAAAAGACTTTTGTCAAATGGTAATCTTAATATTTTTGATGAGAAGTTATCTGAACATTATGCTTACAACAAATCTACTAATCGTAGGGGGGTATTGATTGTATCTTATATTAGAGATGAAATATTGACCTCTTGGTAAATTTTTGATATAATATAATTAATCTGCGGGGTGTAGCTCAGCTTGGTAGAGCACGCGCTTTGGGAGCGTGAGGCCGCAGGTTCAAATCCTGTCACCCCGATTTTGTTAAGTAAAAATGTACGTATCTGCATATACTCCTCCCGAACCAATTGATCAAGGATCACATAGAGTTGCTGATCAACCAATGATGTATTACAGGGAAATCATCCCTGCAAAGTTAGTGGACATTATGGTTGATGAACTTAAGGAAATGGAGCAATTCCGAGTCGATTTTGAGGATGCTGGTGTTGGTGGAGATAGAGATGATCGAAATGATCATGCAGTAAGAAATTCAAAAGTTCATTGGTGGCCAGAGCATCATTGGGTGTGTAGTATAATGTCTCATTATATTGGACTTGCAAATAGACAATATTGGGAATATGACTGTAGTTTTTTAGAGAGCATTCAGGTATCTGTATATGAAGCAGGTGGGCATTATGCTTGGCATAGTGACTATGGTACATCTAGTGATACTGACTTTACTAGGAAACTTAGTGCAAGTCTTTTAGTTAGTGAACCAAGTGACTATATAGGGGGAGATTTGGAGTTTATAGATTACCATGGTAATCTAGTTAAAACTCCTAAGGAGAAAGGATCTATTATTGTGTTTGACTCTAGAGCTCCTCATAGAGTTGCTCCTGTAACGCATGGTAGAAGAGTCTCTCTTGTTACGTGGATGTATGGACCTAAATTGCGATGATTAAAACACCTTGGCCGATTTTTTCTAATCCCCCATTTAAAAAAGTAAAACTTGATAATCAGTTATTGTTTGATATTCTTTTAGAATATAACAAATGTAGATTCAATGAAATTTGTGACGAATCTTACTATGAGGGACAATATGATGCCTTTGCTTGTGAAGGGTCTATTTCTATGCTAAACAGTGAAAGACCTTTTACATTAGCTTCTTTTATTCCTGAGGAAAAGTTTGGGGATTGGAATAAGTATCTTCAACCGATCGTTGAAGAATGGTCTGGAAAAGAACTAAGGTTCCAAACAGCTTTTGGAGTTAGGTCATATCAAAAAGATTCTATGTTGTGTGTCCATAGAGATAATATAGATACACATGTGATCAGTGCTATAATTTTTATTGATGAGTATCCTGATTGTAAATGGCCATTAGATTTTATAGATCACGAGGGTAAGCATCATCAGGTCACCTTTGAGAAGGGAGATATGCTACTATATGAGAGTTTATGTGCTCATGCTAGATCAACACCATTTCCAGGTGAATTTTATAGGAATATGTATTTTCATTGGAGTCCTGTTGATTGGGATTATAAACCATATAAAGATAATAAAGTTCGTTACAGAAGTATTCAGGAGGCTCAAGATGAGTATTGAAGTTTACACGGTTCAAGAATTTCAAGATAGGTGGGATGAGATGATTGAAAGGGTTGAGAATGGTGAGCATATTGGAATAATTAATGAAGATGGAAACGCCGCAGTGATGATGCCAGCAAAAGATGATATAATACGAATACACACGGATCATGATGATGCATCCTGAGGGACTGTCGCCTATCGGTTAAGGCCCACTGCTTATAACGGTGTGAACTGGGTTCAACTCCCAGCAGTCCTATTTGCTTCCTTAGCAATCTGGTGAATGCAGCAAACTCATAATTTGCCTAAGGTGAGTTCGATCCTCACAGGAAGCACTTGACGAATCTTCGTCAGTCCATTACAATGAAATTGTCAACACTACAGACAAATGACTATCACTGCAAAGTTTAAAAAGGACATCAGTATTCTTCGTGCTGCTGCCGCTGGTGAAATTTTCCTTGATGTGAAGAACCCAAAACTTTTTAAAAAAGTTCGTCGCTATTATGAGAATACTGGAATTGTATTCTCTGGGGAACCTCTTGATGATTATGATATTTTGATGGAGTCACTTTCTGTTGACCTTGAATCTGTCGAAGTCGCTTAACAATGTCGAACAATCAAAATTTAGAAGATATTGCATCAAAAGAATATCTGCATCAAGACTTTATTATGGTCTGGGATGATATTATACCGAGTGACTTTTGTGATTGGTTGGTAACTTATTTAAACAATAGTAATTATCTTCGTCCTCGTAGTAATAATTATCTGTCTGATAAACAAGTTGAGATGCATAACTTTTCTCCTGGAGAAGCAGATTACTTGCAGATGTTGGTAAATGGATGTGCCTTAGAGTATGTTAACAAATATCCATATCTTAAAGCATTCCCTTACACCAGTAGTTGTGTTTTGCTTCAGCAAACTAATCCTAAAGAGGGGTATCATGCATTTCATGCAGAAGATTCTACCTGGAACAATCAGTTGAGAACTCTTGCATGGATGGTTTATCTTAATGATGTTGATGATGGAGGAGAAACTGAATATCTATATCAACAACTTAAAATTAAACCTAAGCAGGGGCGAGTAGTTATTTGGCCAGGATCATTTACTCATATTCATAGAGGTAATCCTCCAATGAGTGAAAAGTTTATTGCTACTGGTTGGTATGCTGGATGTACAGGTCATGAACAAAGACTCTTCTCCCCTCTCGATTCCCCATCTTGAGTGGCATGTAACACATTCTTGTAATTTTACATGCCAAGGTTGTGGTCATTACACTAATGATGGGTATAGAGAAAATATTTCATTACAAACTCTCAGGGAATGGTATCTCTTATGGAATAAGAGAATTAGACCTCGGGAGTTATCTATGTTGGGTGGAGAACCATTCCTCAATAAAGAGATTGTTGATATAATCTATATGACAAAAGAGGTTTGGGATGTTAGAGAAGATCAAGAACTTGAATTGGTATCTAACGGACTTCTTTTTGATAAAGTATCTGGAATTGATAAGGCGTTAATAGAAACTAATTGTATCCTTACAATTACAAAACATTCTGTTGATCGGGATTATATTAAATTATTTGATAAGGCAATACATAGTATAGAAAAATCTGGTGTAAATTATAGAATACATGATGCAACGGATTATTGGTTGAGGTCCTATAATGGATATGGGTCTTCTATGGAACCAATAACTAGTAACGACTATAAAGAGTCTTGGGATAATTGTCCTGTAGGGCAAGAGAATTTTATTTTACAGGACTCTAAAATATATAAGTGTGCTGCTTTGGCATACTTACCCCTACAGAAAAAGAAGTATGGTGATATTTTATCTTCAAAATGGGATCCATATTTAAAGTATGTTCCATTAGATTCTTCTTCATCTGACTTAGAAGTTTTTGAGTTTTTTATTAGGACGGCAGAATCTGTATGCTCTATGTGCCCTTCTTCAAAACATTTATTTAAGAAAGAAACACCATTACATTCTCCTAACTATGTCAAAAAATTGTACGAAAAAAACTTTAAGGGTTGATACTTTTGATGACTTTTTAGATGAAGATCTTAGGGGGTCTTTACATGCAAGTTCTTTAAAGCATTATGAACACAATCTTTTTACTACGGACTGTATAGACATAACCAAATCTATAATTGATTGTCATGGGTTAGCACTTTCGACTACAGCATACTTTCCGTATGATGATAATTGCTGGAATATTTTTTGTCTTTCTGTAAAGGAGAAAGTTCAAACTTATGTTTTAGAGGAGTTTGGATATAGTTCTGATTATATTATTCCATTTTCTTGCTGGGGAGAGAGAGTTGATAGTCCCCAATCTCATATAAAAAATGATGATATTAGAAATGGGATAATTGAAGACAGTATTAAACAACATGTCGTCCTAACAGCAGGGGATAGTCCAGCAAAAGCGATTGATTATTATCAAAATAAACATATTATTCGTTGTGTGTATAATATAATATCACCAGAAAATGATAATTTATATGCACTTAAAATTCTATATCCTAATGATAAAGGTTATATCAAGGTCTTATCAAAACCAAACAGGTTGACTATTTTTGATGGTCATTCTTTTGATCATCAATTGTGCTATCCAATAAAAGAACTGCATAAAATTCCTAAGTATAATATAATTTTTGATTGGTATATCAATGATCCGTTTGATGTTCCTGATTGGATTCTTCCGTAAAGCTACAGTCCATAACGATTGATATTCTTGGACTTAATGCCAAATCTTCAAACTTCGGATAAACTGCTGTATGATATAGGCGGGGATTAAATATAAGTAAACTATTTTCTTCTCCATCATTTTTGAACATTTTGGTATCACTTAGTTTTACTATTGTTCCATATTTTGGATCTGGATTTTTTGCATAATATATTAATCCAATATCATTTGTTTCATGAGAGTGCATGTTTCCAAATGTATTGTTCTGTGCCAATCTTCTTTTTATTTCTTCTCGCGTATGTTTGTCATGGACTTCTTCTTTTAAATATTCTGCCCATTCTGAAGATTTGGTTTGTACTGATGAATAACCTGGGGTTTGTATTGGATTGTCTGCAACTCTAGTCATCCATGATTGATCTACTTTTAAGTTAGATACGTCTTTCTTTGTGACACTGCAATATTTTAAAACATGTTTTTTTAATTCGGTATAGAATGATGTCCAAAAGGGATGGTCCTCTAATAGTTTGTAGCATTCTATTGATGCTTCTGGTGGATATATCTCTTCGTTGAGTGGTTTCCTATTATTGTCTATCCAGTTACAGGACTCTTTTACTATATCATCTAGAAGATGCTCTGGAAAAACATTTGATGCTTTATAAAAATAATTATCACCATGTCTTTTCACACTAATCGTTTTTGACATAACATAGAATCAATCGTATAGTATTTATTTGGATTTGTGGTATAATCTGATTATAGGTATCTAAATTATGAAGACAGCACTTATTACGGGCATTACTGGGCAGGATGGTTCCTATCTTGCAGAGTTGCTTATTGAGAAGGGATATATGGTTCATGGGATTGTTCGACGAGCATCCCTTATTAATACACATCGCATTGATCACATTTTTGATCACCCTCAGATGAAACTTCACTATGGTGATCTTACTGATGCTGGTAATTTGATTCATGTAATTCAGAAGTCTCAACCAGATGAGATTTATAATCTGGGTGCTCAGAGTCATGTTAAAGTATCTTTTGAGATGCCTGAGTATACTGGTAATGTTGATGGACTAGGAACTCTGCGTATTCTTGAGGCAGTTCGTATTCTGGGGATGGAAGATAGAGTTCGTATCTATCAGGCGTCTACAAGTGAATTATATGGTGAGGTTCAGGAGGTTCCTCAAACAGAAACTACACCATTTTATCCAAGATCTCCTTATGGAGTAGCAAAGTTGTATGGATATTGGATTATTAAAAACTATCGTGAATCATATGGAATGTATGCATGTAGTGGTATCCTATTCAATCATGAATCTCCTCGTAGAGGAGAGACCTTTGTGACTAGGAAGATTACTATGGGATTGTCTAAGATTAGTTGTGGACTTCAGGATGTTCTTCTTCTTGGAAATTTAAATGCAAAACGTGATTGGGGTCATGCTAAAGACTATGCTGAGGCAATGTGGTTGATGCTTCAACAGGATGCTCCTGAAGATTATGTTATTGCAACTGGTCAACAGTATTCTGTTAGAGAGTTTGTAGAGAAGTCTGCTGATTACTTTGGTATGAGAATTGAGTGGCATGGAGAGGGTCGAGATGAAGTTGGTATTGATCTCAATACTGGCAAAACAGTCATCAAGGTGGACCATAAATACTTTCGCCCAGCAGAAGTTGAGTCTCTTTTAGGGGATGCAACAAAAGCAAAAGAGCAACTTGGTTGGGAACCAAAAATTTCGTTTGATGAGTTAGTTGAGGACATGTGTATCTATGGACAGTGATTCTAGAATTTTGGTTGCTGGTTCCAACGGTCTAGTTGGATCTGCAATTGTAAGGTGTCTTAAAAGAAACGGGCACACTAATGTTATTGAGGCAACGAGATCAACTGTAGACTTTACTAGTCAAGTTGAAACTGAAGTCTACATGCATGAAGTTAAACCTGATTATGTGTTTGTTGCTGCTGCTAAAGTTGGCGGGATAATGGCAAATAAAACATATCCTGCAGAGTTTATGTATCAAAATCTGATGATTCAGACAAATATTATAAATTCTGCTTACAAGATTGGATGTAGAAAACTACTTTTTCTTGGGTCATCTTGCATTTATCCCAAGCATTCTAATATTCCTATTACTGAAGATCAGTTGATGACTGGTCCTCTTGAACCTACTAATGATGCATATGCCATTGCAAAGATATCTGGAATTAAAATGTGTCAGGCATATAGAACTCAGTATGGATTTAATGCTATTTGTTTACAACCAACAAATTTGTATGGTGTGAATGATAATTTTGATCCAGAGTCTAGTCATGTTATTCCAGGTATTATGCGTAGAATGTGGGAAGCAAAGGATTCGGGTGATGTAGAGTTTTGGTGTTGGGGTGATGGATCTCCTCTTAGGGAATTTTTATATATTGATGATATGGCAGAAGCATGTTATGCTTGTATGGAAAGTTATAACGATTCTGAAATCATAAACATTGGCACTGGTTCTGATGTCTCTATTAGAGAATTGACAGAAGTGATTGCTGAGGTTGTTGGATTTACTGGAAATATTAAATGGGATATATCCAAACCAAATGGTACTCCAAGAAAAGTTATGAATGTGGATAAACTTTTGGGTCTTGGATGGAGACCTAAAACAAATCTTATTGATGGATTGCAAAAAACTTACGAATGGTTCAGGGACAATTATGATCGGATTTAATGCATTGGGGAAACTTGGTAGACTGGGCAATCAAATGTTTCAGTATGCATCTCTTCGTGGTATTGCTGCTAAAAATGGACACGTTTGGATGATGCCTCCTCCAGCAGAATCTTACGACAAACTGGATGAATGGAAGGATCATCAACTCTTCTATCCTTTTGGTATGGGCACAGTTCAAAATTTAAATATTCAATATACTGATGGTGAAAGACCAGTTCTAAATGAAAAGACCTTTGGATTTGATGATGATCTCTATAACAACTGCCCTAAGTGGGTAGACGTTAGGGGATACTTGCAATCTGAAAAGTACTTTAGAGAGATTGAAGATACTATTCGTGAAGATTTTACCTTCAAACCTCAGTTCCTTAGACCTAGTAGGTCTATGATTAATTCTTTTGAGAATCCAGTTTCTTTGCACATTAGAAGAACAGATTATTTAACATTGTCACACAATCATAATAATCTTGGTCTTGATTATTATGAGGAAGCATTGACTCATTTTGATGGGGATAGAAATGTTGTTGTCTTTAGTGATGATCCAGACTGGTGTAAAGAGCAGAGTTTGTTTGACGACGATCGATTCTTGGTTGCTGAAGGTAATATAAATTATGTTGATATGTGTTTAATGAGTCTTTGTAAAGCACATATTATTGCAAACTCATCATTCTCTTGGTGGGGTGCATGGTTAGCAAAGAGCGAAAAGGTTATCGCTCCTAGCAAATGGTTTGGTCCAGATAATAAACATCTGGATACAACTGATCTTTATTGTGAAGGATGGATTATTATCTGATGAAAGTTGCTGTAATTTTTATTGGCACTGAGAAGTATCTAAACTTCCTGCCAACTTGGTATGAGAGTTGTGAGAAGTTCCTTCTTCCTGGAGTTGAGAAGAAGTATGCCATCTTTACGGATGGTGAAATTCCCGAAGCACCTGATAACGCTGTTATCTACAAGCAAGAACACTTGGAATGGCCATACATTACTTTGTATCGCTTCAAGATGATTCGTAGATGTTTTGATGACATCAAAGATTGTGATTGGTTACTTTTCCTTGACGCTGATATGCGTGTGGTTGATACCGTAAATCCAGAAGATCTGTTTGATGATACTAAGAAGTATATTGGTGTTCATCATCCATGTGATTACTTAAACTTCCCTCCACACGATAATATTCCTGGAGCATTTGATGTTACTCCGCTCTCTAGAGCATGTGTAGCAGAAGATGATGACCTGTCTATTTACGTGCAGGGTTGTCTGTGGGGTGGTAAAATGCCATATGTCATGGAGATGATTGAAGAACTTGATAGTAGAACTGATGAAGATGAGTCAAACAACATCATTGCAACCTGGCATGATGAGAGTCATTTGAATAAGTTTTATGTTGAACATCGAGATGAAGTATTTGTTGCTTCTCCCTCTCTTGCCTTCCCAGAATTGTTTGAGCAGGCATGTACATTCGATGCAAAAATTGTCCATCTAGCAAAAGATAATAGTAAGTATCATGTCTAAGGTAGCTTTGATCTATTCAGGTCAACCAAGACACCTGAAAGAATGTTTTGAGAATCATCAGTCTATGATTTGGGATGCAAATCCTGACGCAGAGATCGATGTATTTGCACATATATGGTATGATGAAGAATGGGTAGGATCATACTTTTGGGATCAATATAAAGATCGTGGACGTTGGGAAGCAGATCTTAAAGACTTTATGGTCGATAAGTGGCAACCTAAGGGTCTAGTCTTTGAAGAACCCAAACAGTTTGATGCTGAAGATATTCATCCTGATCCTAGATTCCCTCATCCTGTGAATAACATTATTTCTATGTTTTATAGTTTGAGTGAAGCAAATAACCTCAAGAAAAAATACGAGGAAGAAAATGATTTTAAGTATGATTGCGTTGTTCGATTACGAACTGATGAATACTTTAATACACCAATTGGGTCACTTGACAATTACGATTTAAATACAGTAAATGTCCTTAATGAATGGGCACATGTAGAGCATGGTATTAATGACCACTTTGCATTTGGGTCCTCTGAACTAATGGATAAATATCTCGACGTATTTGAAAACTTCGTTGAAATTTGTGAGATGGGTGCAGAGATTAACCCTGAGTGTCTTATTGGATTCAATGCTCAAAAGAGACACAAACTTCCCATCACTAAGAATCCCTGGCACTATGTTCTTTGGAGAGACAAAAAATAATGACAACTAAACTTGTTATATTTGATTTGGATGGAGTCCTTATCGACAGTAAGGATTATCATTACGATGCTTTGAATCAAGCACTTGGTTCAGAATATGCAATCAGTAGGGGAGATCATGTTAGTATCTACGATGGTCTTCCTACTAAAGCAAAACTGGAACTTCTTACGAAGAATAGAGGTCTTCCTGTAGATCAATATGATACTATCTGGAAAGACAAGCAGGAAGCAACTCTTAAGATCTTTAATGAGTGTGTTGCTAAAGACTATGAATTGATGGGTTACTTCCAACAGTTGGTAGATTCTGGTTATAAGATTGCAGTTGCCTCTAATAGCATTCGCAATACTGTGAAGATTATTCTCTTGCGTTTGGGATTGCTTGAGTTTGTAGATATGTACGTGTCTAATGAAGACGTTGTACGTAATAAACCATTTCCAGCAATGTATTGGAAGTGTATGACCGCACTTGGTGCTATTCCAAACAATACTGTTATTATTGAGGATAGTCATATTGGTCGTCAAGGTGCATTAGATAGTAAGTGTCACCTTGTTCCCGTAGAAGATCGCAAAGATCTCAATCAAAGTAAGATTGACCGAATTAAAAAGATTTTAAATGGCACTAAGAAAAAAGTTGCATGGGAGAGTAAGACGATGAATGTATTAATTCCTATGGCAGGTGCTGGTAGTAGATTTGCTAGTCAAGGATATACCTTCCCTAAACCTCTTATTGAAGTTAAAGGAAAACCAATGATCCAAGTGGTCACTGAGAATCTCAATATTAAAGCAAACTATACATTCATTGTACAAAAGGAACACTATGATAAGTATAATCTCAATTACCTGCTTCCTCTTATTGCTCCTGGGTGCAATATTGTACAGGTCGAAGGCATCACAGAAGGTGCAGCTTGTACCACTTTACTTGCGAAACAATTCATCAACAACGACGAACCGTTAGTAATGGCAAACTCTGACCAGTTTGTTGAGTGGGATTCTAATGAGACTCTTTATGCCTTCCAGAATGGTGAGGTAGATGGTGGTATTGTTACCTTCCCAGCAACTCATCCTAAGTGGTCTTATGCCAAGTTGGGAGATGACGGATACGTTGCTGAGGTTGCTGAGAAGAAACCAATCTCAGAACATGCCACTGTTGGTATCTACTACTGGAAGAGGGGATCTGATTATGTTAAGTATGCTGAGCAGATGATCGAGAAAGATGTTCGGGTCAATAATGAATACTATGTTTGCCCAGTCTTCAATGAAGCAATTGGTGATGGTAAAAAAATTAGGATTAAAGAGATCGATAAGTCTGGTATGTGGGGTATTGGAACTCCCGAAGATCTGAATTATTTCTTGGAGCATTACGAGGGTGAAGTCTGATGAAAGTAGCATTAGCGTTTTTTGGTCAACCTAGATTTGTTGATAACCAGCAAATTATTGATACCTACAAGCAAGTAATTCTTGATAGGTATGACACCGATGTCTTTGGGCATATGTGGTGGCAAGAGGAGACAGAAGGAGAGTATGATTACTCTTCCTGGTCAAAGATTGCAAAGTGTCCTATTCCAAAGGATGCTCCTAAAATTATTGCTGACAACTATTCCCCAATCATTATGGGTATAGAAGATCCAAGAACTTTTGAATTACCTCCTAACGCACTTAAGTATGTTGATGAGAGATTCACTGGTAAGCATCCCGATGGTCCACACTGGAATCACAAGAACTATAGTAATGTGATGTCCCAGTTGTTTTCTATTAAGTCCGTTGCTAATATTGTAAAGTCTTACGCGGAAGAGACTAATACCAGTTACGACTTTATTGTCCTTGCTAGGTATGATACTGTCCTGATGAGGTTTCCTGATCTCAATACTTGTGACAAGTATAAGTTCTATCTTCCTGGACACCACCCCAGATTTCCTGATACTATTCAGTTCTTTGGACCAAAGTATCTCACATGGGCACTAAATGCCTTTGATGATGTTGATGATGTCTGTGAGGGAATTTGGGAACCTTCTCCAGAAGCATTTAAAATGGGTGCATTCTTGCGTAGGTTTAGTCAGTCGGATCTTGCTCCTTGTCCTATGGATGCTGCTTGTATTAGAGGTTAAAATGAAATTAATTGCACATCGTGCCAATATCAATGGTCCAGATTCTTCTACTGAGAATAGTCCAGATCAAATTGACAAATGCATTGAACGGGGATATGATGTTGAGATCGATGTTAGGTATGATCCTAAAACAGAACGTCTGTGGTTGGGACATGATGATCCTCAACATGCGGTAACTTGGTGGTGGTTAGCAGCAAGAGCGCAACATCTTTGGATTCATTGTAAAGATATTACTACTATGTTTGCTTTTTCTGATGGCACTAGTGGATATAATTACTTTTGGCATCAAGAAGATGACTTTACTCTAACCAGTAAACAAGTTATCTGGAGTTATCCAGGTAAACCATATACAAGTAGAAGTGTTATTGTAATGCCAGAGTGGAATAACCCCAAATGGGATTCTCTCAAGGTTACTAACTGTTATGGTGTTTGTACAGATTATCCAGAAAAGTTAAAATGAAAATTGTATTAGTTGGTCCTGGTATTATGCCTATCCCCCCAACAGGTTGGGGTGCAGTAGAGATTCTTGTTTGGGACACAAAGAATGCCCTTGAGGAACTTGGGCATGAAGTTTATATTATTAATACCAAAGATTATAGGCAAATTATTAATGGTATTAATGCCTTTGTCCCTGACTTTGTGCATGTGCATTATGATGAGTTTATCCCGATAATGCCTTATATTCAGTACCCTAGTGCTATCACAAGTCACTTTGGATATCTAGAGCGTAAGGAAATGTTTGGTGGATATGCCAGTGTTGCTGGTGAATTTCAAAAGATTAAACCTAACGTCTTCTGTTTATCTGAAGGAATTGAAAAGGTTTATAATATCATGTTTGATATTCCTAAGGAAAATACTTTTGTAACACCTAACGGTGTAAACGTTGATCGATTCAGAGTTTCAGAAGATCCTCTACATTCGGATCGTAGTATCTACCTTGCAAAGATTGACTATCGTAAACGTCAACATCTATTCCAAGGAATTGATAGTCTTTGGTTTGCTGGTAATCTTGCAGATAATAGGTTTGATACTGATAAAAATTATCTCGGGGAGTGGGATAAGGAGACTCTATATAATGAGTTAACTGACTACGGTAACCTTGTTCTTCTGTCTGATGGTGAAGCACACCCACTTGTTTGTATGGAAGCACTTGCTGCTGGATTGGGTGTTGTTGTATGTGAATGGGGCAAAGCAAATTTGGATCTTGATAGGGAATTTATTACAGTAATACCTGAAAATAAAATCAACGATCTTGAATTTGTGGAAGATGCAATAATTAAGAACCGAGAATATTCTATTAATAATAGAGATGAAATTATTGAATACGCTAGGAAGTTTGAGTGGAAAGAAGTTTTGCGTAATAACTATATCCCTAGTGTAGAGAAGGTAATTGAACGCCATGGATAGTGCTGTTGTAGATAAAAACAAGTCCGCATATAAACTGAAAAACTTTGGCCCAGTTTATTATTTGAATATGGATGCCGATGAAAATCGTAAAGGTTATATGGAAGAGCAGTTTGCTCATTGGAATGTAACCGACTATCATCGCATCTCTGCATATGATGGACGTGAAGATGATTTGAGTGGCATTCTTAAAGGTCGCTATCCAGATATGATGTCTTCTGGTGAAGTTGGATGTATCACTTCACATTTGAAGGCGATTAAACATTGGTATGACACTTCCGATAGTCCTTATGCTATAATTATGGAAGATGATTGTAACTTAGATACTGTTCACTTTTGGAACTTCTCTTGGAGTGATTTTGTCGCAAACCTCCCATATGATTGGGATGTTGTACAAGTTGCAATTATTCAAACAGGTGATGTGCATGTTAAATTGCATCGCAGGTTTGTAAATGACTTCTCTACTGCTTGTTATATGATTACCAGGCATCATGCCGAGAAGTTAATCAAGCACCATGTCAAAGGTCCAGATAAGTATCGTTTAGATAATGGTGTCAAACCCCGTCCAGTTGCAGATGATCTCATTTACAATTCGGGGAATACTTACTCCATCCCATTACTGTTGTATCGACTTCAGTTGGGATCATCCATTCATCCAGAACATGTCGATGTCTTCCATAAACAGAACTTTGATGGTATAATGAATTGGTGGACACAGATGGGGGCAACAATGGAAGTTAAGACTATTACTGACTTCGATCCTTATCTGGGTAAAGTAAGTGATCCTTCTCAACATCGGTAGGGTTATCCACACTACTTGACAAACATTTAAAATTCAGGTAGTATAAATACTTAACCTTTTGTCATAATATAACAAAAGGTATACTTAACAACGGGGCACGTCGAGTCCCTATTCATCTGCGGGTATTCATTCCGCAAGTAACTAAAGGTAATTCAAATGATTAAATCTGTATTCGCAGCAACTGCTGCTCTGTTCGCATCCGCTGGCGCTGCCCTTGCAGGTCCCTACGTCAACGTGGAAACCAATGCTGGTTGGACTGGATCGGAGTACAATGGTGCTGGAACGGACGTTCACGTAGGGTATGAAGGTGCTCTTGGCGAGTCTGCTTCCTACTACGTGCAGGGCGGCGCTACCGTGTTGACTCCTGATGGTGGTGATGCTGACACCGTTCCTTCTGGTAAGGCAGGTCTGGGTCTTGGTTTGACCGACAACCTCGGTGCATATGGTGAAGTATCCTTCGTAGGTTCAGGCGACGAAGATCTTGACCGTGGTTATGGAGCTAAGTTGGGCGTCAAGTACAACTTCTGATATACAATATAGGCACATAAACATCTAGATGTTATACTGGGGGTGCGACGGCATCCCCTTTTTTTATGAAAAAATATTTTATAACTTTCATAACGAATCCAGGAACGCTGACCTCCCTCCTGTTGCTGGGAATGATAGCACTGATAGGGACACTGCATAACCATGCTCACTATGCAATGACTATGGATGCAGATTCTTACGTTAGACAATGGTGTAGAGCATCAGCAGAAAACAAAAAGACCTGCATTCGTTATGGTGGAGACATGGACTATTGACAAAACTTTACGCTACCTATATAATATGTAAAGATTTATAACGGAGTGTAACATGACTGTAACAACTGAAGACGGTGGACGCACAAACATGTATGCCACTGAACCACAAATGTATATTTCTAAGACCGACGCAGAACGTTATGGTTATGAGTCATATGCCGAAAAAGCAGAGAAATTAAATGGACGCACTGCTATGGTTGGATTTGTTGCTGCTGTTGTCTCTTATGCTTTCAGTGGTAGCGTATTTTTCTTTGGTGTCTTCGGATTCTGACAAATAACATCTATCTGCTATAATTGCCAATAGATAGTAAAGATGTTTTAGTAAAATGCCAGATCACAACGCTCTATACAAAGACATGCAAAAACTTGATGATATGTATGAAGAGTTGCTTTGGCATCCTGATGACGAGTTACAGTTCTCTCATGATGGAGAGAAAATTATTATCACTAACAAAACTTTGGAGAACAAACAATGAATCAAAACGCAGAACGCATCAACGGTTGGGCAGCAATGCTCGGTGTTATTGCAGCAATGGGTGCCTATGCATCTACAGGACAGATCATCCCAGGAGTATGGTAAATGTTAATTCTAGGGTCTATTTTACTTGGATCCTTTGTCTTTTATTCATTACTCTCTGAGGATGAAGATGATGACAATGGTCCAGATAGTGGTATAATGACACCAGTATTTAATAATTAACTATATGCAAATGGAAACACATGTACCTCAAGTAAAATTTGTTCTTCGTAAAGAAGGTCCATGTCTTACTTGTGGTGAATTTGAAACTGTTAATTCTATTGACTTGTTCCAGGGAAAAAGAGTTCTTGTATTCTCTCTCCCTGGTGCATTTACACCAACTTGTACTACTCAACAACTTCCTGGATACGAGTCTTTTTATGATGAGTTTTTGCAACTTGGAGTTGATGAAGTATATTGTATCTCGGTAAATGATGCGTTTGTTATGAACGCATGGGCAAATGAGTTGGGAATCAAAAAAGTTAAGATGCTTCCTGATGGCAATGCAGACTTTACCCGTAATATGGGTATGCTTGTTTCTAAAGATAATCTTGGTTTTGGTAATCGCTCTTGGCGTTATGCAATGGTTGTTGATGATGGTATGGTTCAATTCATGACTACTGAACCTGGACAAAAATCTAATGCAACAGAAGATCCATATGGTATGACTGCACCAGAAGAACTTCTAAAGTACCTTGAAAGATACGCAAAAAAACGTACAGTTAATTTCTAAAAATACTAAATAAATATACTAGTAAAGATATTTGGACAAATCAAATGGCTCTTAACGAACCCACCTTAAATAGACTGAGATCAATTACTGCCTCTGTAAAGGCAGGCGACTCAGTGTCCTCCATGAATCTGGTCTGGGCACAAAAGAATGCAATCTACGATGAGACTGCAACAGCAGATCTCAAGTCAGCAGGTAAGTATATTGAAGCTGCAGATCAGGAAGACACAACAGAAGTCTGATTTTCTAACTTAAGTTGTATACATATAATAACTGTTAGTCCCTCTAGTAGGGACTTTTTTTATGAACTTAATTTTGCGCCCATTAGATAATCCATCTGATCCTGTATGGTCAGTAATTATTTTGACATTCCTTTCCGCAGCATTAGCATTAGCATATATTGTATACATATTAAGAATGTCATTTGATGAATTGAAAGATGAGTGACCTCACAAATAAAGATGCAGAGCAGGATACAAAGATTGCTGTAATAGATAGCACTTTGGATAATTCTATTCGTCGCATCGAAATGGTTCATAAGCGTGTCGATGATACAAACGAAGAGATGGAAAAACTTCGTGATCGTATTCGCGTATTGGAGCGTTGGGTTGCTGGTGCTGGTGCAGTAATTGCTGCAGCAACATTCATCATTGGCATAGTAGCATCTGCAGATTCAAAGGAGATCAATTATGGGAGCACTGACACCACCAAGCAGGAAGTCCTGCTACAATTTTAGAGTAACGGAGATCAATCGTGTTCTTGACGGTGATACTATCGATGTCACTATTGACCTCGGGTTTGATCTATACAAGAAAGAAAGAGTTAGAGTTGCAGGCGTTGATACGCCAGAGAAAAGGACCAGGAACTTAGAGGAGAAAGCACTTGGAATCGACGCAACAAACTGGCTCAAAGAGAAACTCGAAGGCACGTTGGCTGGTGATGATGAGTTGTCTGTTAGGACTGAACTTGTTGGTGGCACTGGCAAATACGGGCGTCTTCTGGGTTGGCTTTACATTGGGGACGACAGTGTGTCCCTTAACGAGCAAATGATTACTGAAGGTTATGCTCACGCATATGATGGTGGCACCAAGGATATGAATCTTGAAGCACTTAGAGAGATTCGTAGGGCACATGGAACATTAGTAGAATGATTGTTTAGTGTGATACAGTTTTGCATTTTCAAAAAACCTTATACTAAATAAGTATACATACCTCTTTGGTAAATCATATGAAAAGGTTCTTACCCTTCATAATGTTATTGATGACCGCACCAGCAGCAAATGCAGGTGCTCTTACACATAAAATATCTTCTAGTGTTCAATTAACCGTTGATGCTGCTGCTACTAACGTCACAAGGTTAGGTAATTCCTACTCTATTAGTGGTACAAATGTCGGCACCTCTGACGGAACAACTGCTGGTATGCTCTCAACTGGAGCAATTAGCAGTGGAGTCTATTCACCTGGTGCGATTTCAGCAAATCAACTTTCAGCAACTAACGGACAATCATTCTCCTTTAGCACTGCTTTCACACAAGGTGATGTGATCCCAACTTCAGCACCTACTGTTGGTGCTGTAGCAGCATTTGGAAACATTACATCTACTGCTGCTGGTGCTGCTGGCGATCTAGCAGGTACTATTGCTACTTCTGGTGCTCTTACAATAACGGCTGGAGGAGCTGGTACAAATGCTACAGGCCAGTTTGTCAGTGAACTCTCGATTCTACACTAAATAAATGGAGGTCAGAGATCATGACTTCTGGAAAGACAATCACATATATTGTGATGTCTGTGGTGGGAGTAAGTCTTATTCCTGCCGCTGCCCTGGCGGTCCCCGTGGTCCCAAATTTCACACAGGGCTCAATGACGAGTCACACAGAGACAACATCGAAGGTGACTGAAACTATTAACTCTATAGATTATGCAACAGGATGGCAATATTCAGTATCGGGAACAAACGTGACCAACGGGGGGCAATCCCTCAGTCCGAACCCAACAACAAACTCAGTGATCGTGAATCCATTAGGAGGAACAGAGGGGCAAGTAACAAGCGCCAACTCTGGTCTAGATTTAAATGGACAGAGTTTCACAATCGCAGAACCAGGAGCAGCATTCCAGTTCACCCAGACCTACATGGGACCAGGGGTAACGAATCAAACTGTGATACAAAGAACAACAGAGGTTACAAGCGTAACCGACACTACAAGTATCTTTACCCAGTAATATCCCTTCTTATCGCCTCTCCCGTCAGTGCTGCTGATGTGGGAGGTGTTTCTGCGACTGCTAATCCAATCGCGAATAGCTCAGGCTCAGTGACCAACCAAGCTATTCAGGTATTACAAGGTCCATACATCACTAATCAGTATGGTGGAGGGATTGCTTGTCAAGGACCGACTGCTAATATCACACCATTCATTACTCATGCTCGTAATGAGAAGGATCCATTTGAGACACATTACATGGAACCTCAGTATGACAACAGAGATTTTGAAGGTCAGATGGTAGAAGTTCAAAAGAATGTGAAGAACTGGCCATGGGAATCTTGGTATGATGATAGAACATATACCAACTCAGATGGTGATACTGTTCGTGCATTTGAAGATGGTGCAGACATGACTATCACCACCATGGAAATGATGGGTGATGGTGTACCTGATAATCCTGGTGGTAAATTATGGGATAAACCAGTAAGAACTGGTGACACTAGAA
>UEXM01001573.1_pt1 | contig 18545 bp, 31 predicted proteins | sample 1796661 | NCBI WGS metagenome assembly UEXM01 (sample SAMEA4772469, study PRJEB27181) | metagenome | reverse complement strand
AACGGCAACCTACGCCCGCTTGACAAAGCATCGATTGCTAATATTAAAGAATATGCAAAGCGGGTTGGTGCTGACTATGAACTCGTAACCGGCAGACCTTTCCGTAAACATTTAACTGATCCATGTCAAAAGGTTTATATGATTGATGAGAAGTGGGATGAGTATGATGATGTATTAATGCTTGACATTGATATGTTTGCAACAAAGAATTGTCCGAATGTATTTGAAGCGATTGGCTGCGGACTATATAATCCTATTCAACAACGATTGCACGAAAGGTTAGCGCAAACGAGCAGGGGCGTAAGAACATCTCCGTATTGGGGTGGTGCAATATATAAGTTTAGTAAGTTTAGACGTCAAACACTACGATATGGATTAGGCGGAAATGAAGAATGGATGGAGCATTTTAATCAACCATATCATTATGAAGATGAAGGCATTATTCATCATCTTGCATCTACAGCAAATTTAATGTTTACAAGGGATGATATTATGGATCCACGTTGGTGCTATGATAATTATTTACCGAATCCAGCTGGTGCATTCATGATACACGTACGAACTAAAATTGCACCTCAAGGTCCAAAGCGCAAGAAGTATGAAAACTATATGGGTCTTGTAGAACAAGGTATACTATGAAAATATTAGTTGTCGGCGCTGGTTTCGCTGGTGCTACTATTGCTCGTGAATTAGCAAATGATGGACATACGGTTGTTGTTATGGATGAGCGTGATCATATCGGTGGTAACGCTTATGACTATACTAACGAACACGGTATTCGTATTCACAAATATGGTCCTCATCTATTTCACACAAATAATAAAAAAGTTTACGATTGGATTACACAGTACGGCGAATGGGTAGAATACAAACATAAAGTAAAAGCACAACTCGCAGATGGACAGTACGTGACTTTGCCAGTGAATCGAGAGACAAAAGAGATCGTTGGCGAAAGCAATATTATAAACACGTTCTACAGACCTTACACTAAAAAGATGTGGGGCAAAGAGTTAGAAGAACTAGATCCAAGTATTACTAAAAGAATACCTATCAGAGATGATAACAATGAGTTATACTTTCCTAATGATGAATATCAAGTGTTGCCTAAGTATGGATACACAGAGTTATTCAAGGAGATCCTAGATCACAAAAATATTACTGTACAATTAAACTGGATTTATGGAAAAGATGTAGAACCATTGTTTGATCATGTATTCAACTCAATGCCAATCGATGTTTATTATGATTATAGATTCGGAGACTTGCCGTATAGATCTATTAAGTTTCACAATATAGATTTACCGATGGTAAAAGTTTTACCTACTGCAGTTGTTAATTTTACTAATGACAGTCAGTATACACGTATTACTGAATGGAAAAATATACCAGCCCATGGATCAAATGATAAATTCACTACATTGACATATGAAGAACCGTGTGACTATGTAGACAATGATTATCAAAGGTATTATCCAGTGAAGGATATTGATGGTACAAATCAAAGGATATATAAAACATACAAAGATATTGAAAACCCGAAAGTAACTTTTATAGGTAGATGTGGAATGTACGTCTATATTAACATGGATCAGGCTATCAATTCATCATTGGCTGTTGTAACAAAATATAAAGAAAGTATAAAATGAGAAATTTGATTTATCAATATTGGCAGGGGCCAATGAAGTCCGGTGTCGTATCCAGTACAGAACTTATGAAAGCCTATGCAGATCGTATTGGTGCAGAGTATCGATTCGACCATAACATTACTATTGCAGGTAAAGTCGTGAATGTTCCTATTTACTATGAGCCAGCTAACCCGTTAGTATCAGATGAATTTGATGTATATGATAATGTAGCTTTGGTAGACATTGATGTATATCCTGTAGATGGCCTGACTGATAGTATGTTTGATTTACTTGATGGTGAAGACGCAGGTATTTGTACAGAACCAAAGCAACCATACTTTAGAACAATCTACAATTCAGGTGGGATCAATAGTCAAATCGATAAGAAGTGGGCAGAACTGTGTTCGCGTATATGGGGTATCGAATATCCAACCGATGAGCTTGGCAGGCCAGAAGTATTTAATACTGGTGTGGTAGTAATTTCAAAAGCTGGTTTGCAAAAGATGAAAAACACTTGGCCTAAATTTCAAGAATACGTTAATAATATGAATAACTTTCCACGGTTTTACAGATTGTTTCAAGATTACTTTTCAGCCTTTATTCACTTGCCTGGATTTAATCTTAAAAGACTGCCTAATGAGTGGAACTGTTACATGCATAAAGTCGGTGCTCATCCGGATGCAAAGATTGGTGATAATAGGCCAGACAATGCAAAACTAGTACATGTGATGTTCCGCACGGCCGATGATTGGCCTGCTGCTGCATTACACCAAATTACAAATAAACCGATAAGCGAATGGAGATTGCCGGTGAATAAAAACTGGCCTAATGACGGATAGAGTATAAAATGACTTTATGGGATGGATTAAGAGTAAAAATCAAGCAGGAGTTTGATCATGCAATAGCAAACAAAAAGCATAACTTTTTGAAATATGATACTATTGCAAAAACTTTACATCCACGGGATAAGCAACATTTTGCTGTTGATATGCTGAATGAAATGAATAAAATGCCAGAAGCTGCATGGGTATTTAATGTAGACATTTATAATGATCCTATAGTCGGTGATCCAGCCTTGCATGTTGATAACAAAAGCAGTGCAACAATTCAACAATTGTGGTATATAACTTTAATGAAAAAGTTTTGGGGCCCAAGACGATTTAATAATATTGTTGAAATTGGTGGTGGATATGGCAATGCCGCAAGAATTTGGCATAACAACCAATCTAATCTTATATACACAATATGCGACTTTCATGAATTATGGGAAATACAAAAGTATTATTTAAACGCAGTTTTTGGTTCACCATCTGTTATTGATAATATATCTTATCGTGGACTTAAAGATTGTTGGAATCATAAAGGCGGTTTATTGCAGGCCACTGATTCAATGAGTGAAATGCCTCTAACCAACCGCATATGGATTGAAAATAATTTACATCATTATGATTTTATCTTTATTGGATATGATGAACGTTTTGATGGCATAGATAATTTAACATATTTTGAAAAGCTAGCTAGCAAGATTCAAAGTCAAGGATATAATGTAAATCATACTTTATGTTCTATTCGAAAGAAGAAGCGCTATATACTAGCAGATAGGAAAAAGACATGATTAATGCTAAATTTACAGAAGTAAAAACTGTATTGAAGTTTCATAAACAAATTGTGCAGCAGCAAGAAGCAGCACACGGTGAGCATTATTGTGCAATGCATAAAGCAATCCAACGCTTTTGGGCAGAAGGTAAATGTAAAAAGTATATGGAATTGGGTACACATCAAGGCGGGACAGCGTCCAATGCTATGATGCTTAAGCCAAAACCTGAAAAGATTACTTTGATTGATATTGATATGACTAAGTACAATAGCTTTCTTAAACCGATTGCAGAAAAGCATTGTAAGTGGGAAAAGATTGAACTTGATGTAAGACAAACTGATTCAACCGGGTTTGGCGCAATCGAAGATGTTGATATGCTTGTAATTGATTCAGTACATAAAGCTGCTTGGATGTCAAAAGAACTTGACTTGCACGGTAAAAATGTACGGAAATATATTGTAGCACACGATACTATGAGATTGTTTGATCGAGTTGATGAACAATTACACACTACTCTTACTGAGTGGGGTGATGTAAACGGCTTTCGAGTAGTAGATCGCGGAGAAGCAAGTGTTGGTTATACGGTTATTATGAGAGATTAAATGCTTGATACTTTGTTAGAAGTTTTGATTGACATGAAAGATAAAAATGCAATTACCGAATATTGTATTAGTCAACAAGAAACAAGTCAGCCAATTGATTATGTTAAAGCGGCAAAATGCTCAAGTGAATTAAGAGCAGCAAAAAGACATATTGAAGATAAAGAATTGAATCTTTTCTTAGCCAAATATCCGCATTATCGATACCCTGGACAAGCATTACCAAATAATGTAATCAAACCATTAGATAAGTGTTGGGGTAGAAACAGAATCTATACATTGAATGGAAGAGGTTGCTAATATGAAGTCTTATGCTATTGTTATAAAAGATAATCCAACTTCAACGTCTGGTTTTTCAAACCTACTGGCTTCGTCAACTGCAGTAGGAAATGAATTTAAAACAGAAGCATATGATGCAGTTACTAAACCATCTCCTTGGGCTCGAGTAACATGGAATTATCCCTGGCAGGGTGAAGTGCTTGATATAAAGTCGGGCTTAAAAAAGTCTGCATATCCTACAAAGAATCCTGAAAAAAGAATTGCATGCGCCGAGAGCCATTATAACTTATGGGTTATGTGCCTTGAAGCAATGGAGCCATTTCTTATACAAGAACATGATTCTGTTTGGAAACAAAAATTAGATGTAACATTATTTGACAATACCGATTTTGATATTATTGGAATTAATAATCCGATAGGCGCAACTCGAAGAGCAACAATGTATCACGAAAAAGTACAGCATACGGTAAATGTTCTTAATAAAGGTATTCCTGTTTGCCTGGCCCCTAACATTGACAACTTTAATGTACCACAAGGTATTGCTGGTAATAGTGCATATATTATGTCGCCTCGAGGTGCAAGCAAAATGATTAGCTTAGTTGGGGAGCATGGTCTATGGCCAAATGATGCTTTAATGTGTCGACAACTAATTAACGGGCTAGGTCAAACGGCCAAGTATTATACAGGAGTGCAAGGTCTACCAAGCACAACCTCTGGATGAGCGATAAGGTAGCACAGATAATTCCGTTTATGTATCCATATAAAATTGGTACACCGGCAAAGATGTTATTTGATGTGCCTCGCAATAGATATTATGATACGATTTTAATGCAATGCCGAGATCAGATATGTGCCGACATTGGATTTGGTACTGGCATATTAACAGCAATTGCTTTGTATTACGGTGCAAAACATGTTTATGCATATGAAGAAGACCCTGGAACATTTGCTATGGGTAAAGAAATGCTTGAGTCAATGGGCTTTGGCAATCGTGTTACTTGTCTTAATGAAAAATATAAACCCGGTAAAACAAAAGAAACAATTGCATTTCATGAAATTGTTGATTCTAATCTTTGGCGTGAAGGTATAGCAGAATCACTTAGATCAGTAAAGCATCACGGTATTACTTTATTACCTGGTCGAGTTTATTGTAAAATACATTATATGCCAATGTCAGATAAATTAATAAAAGAAAAAGATGCAATAGAATTAACTGGCTTATCTTATATGGATAAGATATATTTAAAAGCATTAAAGAAATCAATTACTTCAGACAAGTTTACTTCTTATGATAATTATGCAGATGATGAATTAGAATCAAAAATGCAAGTCGGATCGTATATGATTGATTTAAACAAGGATGAAATACCACGATATATAAAGCAAGAAATAGATATTAGTATCCCAAAAGATTCGCTTATATTTTGTGAATATTATTTAGGTGAATTTCGATTAAATGATGGATGTTGGAGAAGAGACAAAGCAGTGCATGTACATGAAAAAGGTTTTTATACTTTCATTCAAGATACCATTGATGGAAGCTGGTGGTTAGAATGAAATCATTTGTAATTACAATACTTGAAAACGAACGGTCTATGCAGGTAGCAACTCGCTGCATTCAATCTGGTAAAAAGCATGGATTAGAAATTAAACACTTTGACGCTATAACACCACAACGTAATAATCCGATTCAAATTGCAAAAGATAAAGGCATTCCCTTAGATGGATTTAAAGAAGTGTATTCTCGATTTGAAAACTGCTTATCAGCTTTCTTATCGCATCATACTTTATGGGAATACTGTGTAAGAGATAATACTGAATATACAATCTTTGAACATGATGCAGTAGTAGTTGACAAAGTTCCTGAGTATATTGCATATGATAAAGTTATATCATTTGGAAAACCAAGCTATGGTAAGTTTCGTAATCCGTCAATACTTGGCGTGAATCCGCTTACATCGAAGCCATACTTTCCAGGTGCACATGCTTATAGAATAAAACCAAAAGGCGCACAGGAATTAATTGAAAGAGCTAAAAAAGATGGCGGACCGACCGATGTATTTTTATCTTTAAACAAGTTTATATGGTTACAAGAATATTATCCATGGCCGGTCGAAGTACGAGATAGTTTTACAACAATACAAAAAACAGAAGGCTGCTTAGCAAAGCATAGCTATGGTGAAACATATGAAATTATCTAGGATGTTTGTTACAGGATGTGATAGTAAAACCCGGTGGATGTTGCCGTGGTTTATTGATAATTATCACAAACATAATCCAGAAGTTGAGATGCGAGTTGTAGACTTTCAAGATGGCATGGGCTGGCTTGAAAAACCTTCTGCAATGAGACGAGCTGCGGCCGATGCTGATCAGGTTTGTTGGATTGATACAGATTGCGAAGTGCTTGGTGATATATCAGGTATTTTTAATCATACAGTACCCGGCAAACTTACAATGGCCGAGGATAAGCCGTGGACATTACGACGTGCAAGTGGAATCTGGCACAATTCAGGTGTAGTAGCATTTGAAGGTGCTCCATCTATTCTTGTTGAATGGGAAATCATATGCGCAACACGCGGCGGTGCAGGAGATCAAGAAGTATTGCATGCAATGATAGATAATCCTATTAAAAGATTAGCATTGATTGAAACTTTGCCTAATAGATATAACGTATTACGATTACAACATGTTGATAAAACTGTGCCACCAAATCCTTTGATATATCATTGGACCGGCGCAAAAGGAAAAGACCATATTAGGAAGTTAATGAAATGAGCAGAACAATTCATGTAATTGGCAACGGAGATAACGCTGGCCGATATAAACAAGGAACCCCGGGTACGAAGATTACATGTAATCTGCCTCCGTTTCCGGTTGAGGGTGTATTTGCAACTTGTATAGTTGATTTTAAAATGATGCGTGCAATGTCAGAAGGAAGCGTTCAAGTACCAGGTGATTGGGTATTAGGCATGCGACCTAAGCATTGGTTAGAATCTAATCCTGCCTTTCGATTGCAATGGCATAAACAAGTCAAAGAATTTTATACAGTGCTTCCTGAATACACTCCAAACTATACGGATTTCAATTGCGGTCATATGGCAACTCATTACGCTTGTAACAGATTGAAAGCAGATACTGTCCATATGTATGGGTTTGATTCTATATTTGATCAAAACTTACGTAGCTGCACAGACTTCTATCTTAATTCTGATCGATCGAATACAAATAATTATCGGTTAGCAGAAAACTGGCGACCAGTATGGAAAAATCTATTCGATGAATTTCCTAATACTCAATTTGTATTATATCACAAACATGACAAAATGAAATTCTCTATGCCTCCGAATGTAGAGATCCGATCTTAGAGGTTTACAAAGCGAGAAAAATGTGATATAATAAATATCATACAAGGAGAAATATAATATGGCTACAATCTATACAAATGAATTACTAAAAAAAGCACATCACTTAGCGTTTCAAACGGATCTTCCAAATAAGAAAATTGCTAAGAAGTTGAAACTGAATGAAAATCAACTTGACTATGCGCTTTATGAACTTGAACCTACGAAAACAATCACTGAAAGCTTTCTTGATTTCTTCATCGACCCTAATTACAAAGGATTAAATAGGTGAAAAACTTACTATTGGTGGGGGCTGCCGCTTTGGCATTACCCCATTTCGCTTGGGCTGATACTGCAATCAAAGGTAAAGTCCGAGATCATTACAAGACCGTATATGAACAAGTATCAACAACTACCACAGAATGTTATAATGTTAATGTGCCTATTTACGGAACTGTACGTAAAAATAAAGCAGGTGAAGGTGCCTTGCTTGGCGCTCTTCTTGGTGGTGTAAGCGGTAAAGTAATTACTGGTGATGACGGAGGTGCTGCAGTTGGTGCTCTTTTTGGTGCTATTGTTGGTGCTGATAAAGGCGCTAATAAAGCAGAAACAGTTATTACCGGCTATCGGAAAGAGCGACGATGTGATGATGTAACTGAATGGGTAAGTAAACCTAAATCAGTATATAGTCATTCAACAGTTCATTTTAAACTCGATGGTCAAAATGTGAAACTTGAATTCTATCGTTAGGAGGAATAGATGGAACCAGTATTCGCCGCATTGATGTTTGTTAGCTTTGTGTTCGGCGCGCAAGAACGAGCAAAGCTCGTAGCTACAAATGAAGAACAGCATGCAAAACAACAAGTAATGCTTGAAATGTTACGTGAGGCTGCTGTTGAACAATCATTATTTACAGATGAAATTTATGAAACTCAGCAGAAAATAGCTATATCTCATTCAGCTGTAGCTGCTCGTGATCATACACTTGATGAAGCACATGCCCTAGAGATTGAGCTCCTTCAATTGAGAGTAAAGAGTCTTGAAGGTCAACTTGCCCCATGAGCTTAGAGGATTTGCTAAAGTAAAAGGTGATAGGGAATCGAAAGAAATCCTTCTCACTAACAATTGGCATACGTATTTTACAAATGGAACAAATGAGCTAGATCTACAAATGGGTGGGTCTAGCTTTACTTTAGGCTATAACAATATTTCTGTTTTAAAGAATTTAGAAACTTCAATATTAACAACCGCTCGCTGTCAAAGCAATAATCATCATTACAATAAAGAAACAGTTCGGGCTGGTGAAATACTATGTGACGGAGTCTGGGACACGTATGCGTGGGCGCTAAGTGGTACGAGTGCAGTTGAAGCTGCCATATCAATGAATGATGAATACTGGAAAGCACTCGGTAAAAATAAACCAAAGATAATATCATTTAGCTTTGCATGGCACGGTACAAGTTATCTTACAAAAGATATGGGTGCACCTTTTTTATTAGCAAATCATTCGGGCCGATGTATTAATTTAAAGCAGCCTAAATCAAAGGAGGATGAAGATGAGGTTTTGGTCGAAATTGAAAACAATCTTCTGGATGTTGGTTGCATTATATTTGATAGTGCGACTTGGATTAATGGCCTTTGGGGTTACAGTTCCAATTGGTGGACTCGTATAAGACAGATATGCGATGAGCATAATGTATTGATGATTACAGATGATGTAGCTTCATGCTGGGGTAAGACAGGAACTTTGCATCCTTATCAATCTATTGGTTATGGTATTCAACCAGATATCTCCGCACTTGGCAAATCGTTAACTGCAGGATATGCGCCACTTGGTGCAGCAGTTTGTAATAAAAAAGTTGGTAATATATTAAACAAACCAGGTTCCTGGAATTATAATCACACCTGGCAGCCATCAATGATAGGCATTTATATTATGTTGAATGTATATGATTATATTATGAGACATCAACTATTAGATAATGTAGCAAATATTGAAACAAAATTACGTGAAATTGCATCAGAGTTAGATATAGATAGTTATAGAGTACAAGGTTGTTTCTTTGCACTTGATGCAAAAACAGAGCATACTGGATTGAGCTCTACTTTATTACCCAATAATATCCGAGGATGTGCACCGCTTATTGCGAATAATACATACTTTGGAGATGTAAGGAATTACTTGAATGGACTTAGAACATAGCTTACCTACAATGGATATATCACCACTTCGAGAGATCGGGCTGGCTGATACTGGTATAAGGCTACCTCGTTTACATGAGCTTGCAAAACACCATCCTAAAATTGATTGGAAGTTATCTAAGTTTGCACATCGAGAACATGGTGAACAAAGAGATATCAAATATGATCCGTCTGGTATTGTTAAAAAACAATCCGAAGGTGAATTGGATCCACGACTTATAGTACGGCAAGAGCAATCAGGATTAAAACAAGAAAGCTACTTTGGTCATTGCGGTGATTTAAATGAAAAGAAAAGCAAACTTATTAGTTACCTATATGATATGCTTGGTGATAATGCAAAGTATTTTGGTGGTGTATTCTTTTTAAAAATGGAAACTGATCAGGGGTTTTTACCGCATAAAGATGGCGGTGGAACTACACGTTTGTATATTCCAGTATATCCTTTTGGTGAGAACTATAGCCGATTAGAATTTTATTATAATAATCAAATTTATTATGTTTATAACTATATCAAACCACCACCTGTATATTTGTTTAGCTCACGTCTTATTCATGCTGTATATAACTATGGTTATCCTAAAAGAATGAATCTACAGATTAATTGTAAACTATCTTATTCGGAGGCGCTAGCACTATTCGATGAAAATTAAGTTCTTAGCATTTAGTTACACTAAGCCTTATTCATTCAATCCGATCTACTACTGGCTCAAATCATTCTATAAGAAAAATGGTAAACACTATGACTCATATGAATGGTTGCCAACTGAATACTTCTTTACTGAAGATATTGTAGATCGTATTATTGAAGAAGGCACAGACGTATTGTGTCTGTCGGTTTATCTATGGAACTTTGAAAGCCAAATGAAGGTTGCAAAAGAAGTACACGAAAGAGAACCTGACATTCAAATTATTGTAGGTGGACCTGAATGTCATGCAAATACCGAAGATGATTGGTTTGAAACTAATTACTGGGTGGACTTTGCAATATACGGTGACGGGGAAAATGCATTTCGTAAACTAATGGACTGGTACATTGAACCAGGCAATGAGTTAGAAATACCAAATCTTGTTCATCGTGACTACAAGTCAAAGCATGAAATCTTTCGGTTTCGATTGTACGATGAGTACAGTCCAATCCTTGACTTAAAAGATGAGTTCTTATCTGATTACAAATCGTTTAAAAAGAAAGTAAATGATGCATTTGTTTATCTGCCATACGAGCGGGCACGTGGGTGTATGTACTCTTGCGCATTCTGCGATTGGCAATCAGGATTACATTATAAAGTAAATAGTCGAATCAATCCGTATGAACCAGAGATTGACTTCTTTGCAGAGAATAATATTAAAGGTATGCAAACAGATGCAAATGTAGGCATGCTAAAAGAAGACCAACCAATGTATGAGTATGTTCAAGCTGCAATGAAAAAGCATGATATATCATTACTTCCGGTTGAGCCACGCAATATGGCAAAACTTCATAAAAATAAAGTAGCAAAGATATATGATATCCTATGTCAATCTACACCTGAATATACTGTAAAGGTTTCATTACAGTCAATTTATGATGATGTATTACAAAACATTGATAGGCCTGATGTGCCCTGGGAAGAACATCGTAAAATTATTATGGACATTCGAAACAAATATCCCAATGCAAAAATCATTCCTGAATTAATTATGGGCTTACCCGGAATGACATATGATCGAATACTTGAAACACATTTAGACTTTGTTGGAATACCAATGCGATTTCTACAATCATATGAATGGATATTGCTAAAGAAAAGCCCAGCATATAATCCTGCGTATCGAAAGAAGCACGGTCTTAGTACAACAAAAACTTATTACCCGGCTATATTCAATACAATCTCACAGCTTTCCGAAGCCGGAGAAATTAATGTAATTGATGCTGCAGACTTTGATAAAGATCCAAACATTTCAATTCAAAAGAATCAAGCATATTTTATTGATATGGTCTATGATACAAAGCTTGGAGTGCAAGGTTCAATATATCATAAAATGCTTACTCGCGCTTACAATGATTATGCTGAACAAAATAAAATAGAAAAACTACCAGAATTCTTACATGAAAACAATAAATATATAATAGAAGTATCAGAGAAAGAAGCAGAGCTTCAAAATAAACATTACGACAAGTATGGGTTTTTTGTTTGGGGCACGATCGATGATAACTATATAAGAAACTACGACGTAACAATAGCAAGGCATATAGCAGATGGAAGACATTTTTGATTTCGGCTTCACGGCGGTTGACGAGGAAGAGCTCTCATCTGTTCAAGAGGCAACTACTACAGCTGCTGCAGTAGCAACAAAAGCGGCAGGCACACAAGACCAGTTGGATAAATTGTATAATGCAATTATTCCACTGTTGAATAACCTAAAGAAAAATCCAGAGAAAGAATATATTCTGTGGCCTAAGCGTCTCGATAAGGTAGAGGCTTTTGAAACAATGTTAACAAAGATATATAAAGGATGATTAAATTATGTGGGTAGCTATGTTATTAGCGTGTGGAACACTTAATGGTGAAGTCACAACAGACTGTCGCACTTTTACACCAAGCAGAAACGTTACTTCTGAACAGCAATGTTTACAGCAAGTGGTAATTGGCTCTGAAGTTATGCGAAAAAACAATTGGACAATGGTTGATTGGTATTGTTTTAATTGGGACGAAAAGCCTGATGTAAAAATTAATGGAGAACCTGCATGAGTATATGCGGAGAGATTGAAAATACTCAACGTGAAATAAAAGAAGTATATGTTAAATTAAATGAACTTTTAGTTCGGTTGAAGTCGCTTGAAGCAGCATCATATTCAGCTCAATATGAAATGGATATATAATGGAAGATCAAGAACATTATCATGAATGGATTCTACGGAAGCTGCGTGAGGAAAGAGAAGCGAATGAAAGTTTACAATCCATTTCGAAAGAAAAATAAAAAGTCTCTTGAATTAGTTTGGGCAATTCCACCAGAGACTGCACCTTTTGAAGTGAAACCAATGCAGTTACAACGAGATTGGATGGATAAAACCAATCTCAAATATGCATATCGATGCTTACCACTTAATATTGCAAATCAACATGGGTGGGCTATCTATCCTAAAAAAGAAATTGTAGTTCGTTGTAAACGTGATGATCGATTAATTCAAGAAGATATTGTATTTGATAAAAATCCAGACAATCTTGCATTAAGTCATTTCGGTTATGGTACACTTACATTCTCTATGCATTTTACACCGAGAGTGTCCGAAGGATATAGCCTCTGGATAGGCGGAGCACCAAATCACTTTATAAACGGTATCACACCAATGACAGGCCTGTATGAGGCTGACTGGGGGCCTTTCAGTGCTACTATGAACTGGAAGTTTACTCGTAAGAACTTTGACGTAAAGTTTACGCCAAACGATCCATTTTGTTTTATGTTTCCAATTAAACGTGCAGACATTGAAGAATTTGAAATGGTTAATATTATGGAAGATGATTATCCAGATCAAACATGGGTAAAGCAGCACAAAGACTGGAATGAACAACGTAAACAGTTTGGCGAAGATTTAAAAGCAGGTAAGGTTAATGGTTGGCAAAAACATTATTTCCAGGGGAAGATGGTAGACGGTACTAAATGCCCATATTCAGGTGCAGATAGACATCGAACAAAACTTGATTTAAGCAATCCAGGAACTAAATTAAAATGATATACAATGATGAATGGGCTTTTATCCATATCCCGCGAACAGGTGGAACTAGTCTTAAAATTTCTGCACCAACTGCAACTAATCCAATTGAAGAAGAAAACGTTTTAGCACAGATATATCAACATCAACCATATCATTATTGGCAAAAACAAATTGATTTATCGAATAAAACAGTGTTTAGTATTGTACGTAATCCGTATAAAAGAGCTGTTAGCTTGTGGTTGTTTTGTACTCAATCTCACCCTATTATTTCAGCACACTTAAAGGGCATTAGTCTTCATGACTTTTGGGATGTTGATGTTGAAAAACTTGTACCAGCAATGCGATATAATATGAGAACAACACAATGTGAATTTCTTACTGGATTAAGTGGTGAATTAGTTGATACAGTTTTTCGAATAGAAGATGGACTTGAACCAATTAAACATAAACTTGGAATACAATTAAAACGAAAAGCAAACGTATTACCTTCATATAGCTATATGACATATTATACACAAGAAACATATGATATGATAACTGATATGTTTAATGAAGACTTTGATCAATTTGGTTATGAAAAGTTAAAATGGAATGCTGTGTCATAAACGTCGCAAATTCAATTAATTTCAAATAAAATGAAAATAGGGGTTTACATTACCTCCATTAACGACTATATTATATATGTAAGACAGTGAAACTATGGAGACTATATAATGAAACTTGAAATGAAAAACGTTAAAGTATATGACAGTATGTCAGAAGAAACAATTTGTTTTGAAGGCAACCTTTATGCAGATGGTCGTAAAGTCGGTCGTGTTGAAAATTCTGGCAAAGGTGGTCCTCACCGTTATGAATTCAACTTCAAACAAGAAGCTGAAATTGATGCATACTGTAAAACACTTCCTGCTATTGAAAGTGAATGGTTTGAAGATGGTTTAGCTATGGATCTTGAATTGTGGATTTCAATGGAAGTTGCTTCAATTGATGATCACAAGTGGATGCAAAAACAACTTAACAAACAAGTTATGATTGTTGATGATACTTGTGATGAAGGTCAATCAATGAATTGGAGTTTCAAAAAACACAATGTACAATCTAAAGATTCAAATATGATAAAAAAGTTTGTATCTCAAGTTTTAATTGCAAATCGTGGAACTTTCAAAAATGCAATTGTGTTAAATCTTGAAAGTGTTTCTGATGCTTATAAGATCTTAATGAAAAAGTATCGTTATAAAGATGGCGTGTTAGTTGCATAATTAACACACATTCAAACTAAATGAATTTGGGGGGTTTACACTCCCCTTTTTTTATGGTATAATGATATTATAACTAAGGAGACTTATATGCTTATTGTAAATGATATAATGGATGCATTCACTATGCGTCGTAAATTGAGCAGTATGGTTCGTCGTACTCTTCGTAAACAAAATGGTGCATTGCCAGAAGCCTACATGGAAGAATTGTTAGGTGTTATCGAAGATCTTGATAAAAACATTGAACGTATTGATTCTGAAATATATGCATCATGGAAAGAATCAGGCGATGTTTCCTGAGTTTCCAGAATATGGTTCACCACAAGATCGTGGATCATGTGATGCGTATTATGGTAGAATGTTTCGCCCCCATAAATATCCACAAGGTAGACTTCAAGGCGGTCGAGTTACTGAATTAACTCAACAAGAAATCGCAGAGTATACCTATGGATATGAAAACCAAGACGATCGAAAGGATTGGGGGCTTTAGTGTTTACAAATGAATTTGAATTTGATCATACAGTTACAACAGTTCTTGATGAAACTGCTGGATTTGAAGATGTACAACTCGTGATTGATGATGGAGGAGTTTTCATAAGACAATACAATGAAGCTGCTGCTGAACATGATTGTGTTATTATGTCTCATAAGATGTTGAATGATTTAATAATGGCAATGAAAACAAAAGAAGGTGTATTCATGATAGAATACCGCGATAAAAATGCTACAGGTTAAATTAAAATAAATTTAGCTGTTTACATTCTTATTACTTTGTGTTATCATACAAAAATAACTAGGAGACTTATATGCTTACAGAAACACAAATGGCTGAACGCCGTGCAACTATCAAAGCAGTTGCTGAAAAACATAATGCTCAAAAAGCACGTATTGCTGCTATCAAAGCAAAAGCATCACGTGTCGTAAGTTGGGTTGATGAGGTTGAAAAGCCTAAACGTAAACCTACTCAAAATCTTACTGAAAAGTATGATGGCCAATCTGAATTGCATTGGACTGATGCTTCAAAGTATGCTAAAGAGCATTATGGTGAACGCTATCACCAAACTACTCGTTTCGATAATGATTGGGGTGACTATTAATGTCTGATACTGCCCATCTTGAAATGAAACTACACCGTCTCAGCGATAAGATTGGGACGGTAAGGAACGATGTGCTTCTATTAAAAAAGGCTATTGATAGCCTTTCTGAAGTCGTCAAAACAATTGAAGAAAGTAAACCTAATGGATGAGGAGAATAAAATGTCCAGAGTTGATATGATGGAGGCACTTACATCGCGTGAGTGCCAAGTTAAATTTAAAAAAGTCAATGGCGATATGCGCGATATGACATGCACATTGAAGGAAGATCTTATTCCTTCTGCATCAAAGACTGATCCGCTCAGTCAGAAAAAGATTCGTGCAATTAGTGATGAGGTTATTCCTGTATGGGATTTGAATGCTGAAGGTTGGCGTTCATTCCGTGTGGATAATGTTGTTTCTTTTACATGAACTCATTCACATATTTGAAGTATTTGCTTATCCTCAAATGGAATACATGGTTCCGTAAAAAAGAGGATGAGCCTGGGCCCATGTTTATCTATGAACAGGATGATGATAAATAGCTATTTACATTCATCTTGAAACGTGGTATAATAAATTATATAATGATGGAGTGAAGTATGGCTAAAAGACCTATCCGAAAGAAAACCAGAAAAGTACCTGTATCTCGTAGATCAGGCATTGCAGCTGCACCAACTGATAGTTGGCGGTGGTTCTCTGACTATTTTCGTATGGAGTTAGATCGCAAAGATGTAGCTACTATTATACGTAATTACATCCGTACTTCTCATCCAAAAGAAGCGAAGTTTCTTTTATCAGCGCCAGAATATATGTACACAATGCATCATGGCGTAGCTGCATCAATTGCATGGGCAGATCGTGGTGGTGAATTCCATCCACTTTGGAACCATGAAAGTTGTGTAGCAAACTTTATAGCAAAATTACGTACGGCAGCTCAGGTAAAAACAGAAGAGACAGCAGCAAAAGTTGTCTCTTCTACACCTGTACGTACTATTGCAGATCGCATTAAAGAGATCACATCTGATTTTATTGCAGGTATCGAAGAAGTTGTCGATCACTGGAATCCCGACACAGAGCATCGTCTTGAATATAATCTTTACGATGAGATGAAAATAAAAGATATAAGTAATGTAAGTGCTAAAGCAGTTCTTAATTACTATCAACCATTGCGTGATGAATTAAAAGAATTAGTTGAATTGAAAACACCTGAACTTGTTGAAGGTTATTCACATTTGACTGTGCCTCAACAAAAGAAACAATTAGCCTTTATTGAAGGGTTAGTGGCAGATGCTGAGCGCTATATGATGGGCAAGAAGGCTATGCGTAAATCCGTTAAGCCTCGTGTTAAAACTGCAGACCGTCAGGTTGCAAAGCTTAAGTATCTTAAAGAGTCAAAGGAGTTTAAGCTCACATCAATTAATCCTATGTCTATTGTAGGATCCCGTAGGCTCTACGCCTTTAATACTCGTTATAAAGTATTAATGGAAATCATCACCCAATCTGGTAAAGGATTTGAGGTTTCAGGTAGCACAATTAAAAACTTAGATACAGTTAACTCAAGGCAAACAACCTTACGTAAACCATCTGAAATGCTTTCTATATTTCAATCCAAAACAATTAAACAGATTGACAAATATTGGTCTACTCTTACTACAAAGACCACTCAACCAACAGGACGAATTAATAAAGACGTCATTCTGTTAAGAGTAATGGATACATAATGAATGATAAATTTCTGACTAAATCAGAATTCTCTAAACTAGTAGAGAAAACAGTATTAGATAATAAAATGACGCATATGGATGCAGTGCTTAAGATTTGCGATGATCATGGCATTGATCCAGAAGATGTGCGTAAGTTTGTTTCTAATCCTATTCAACAAAAAATTGAAGGTGAAGCGATACGCCTCAATCTCATACCTGGAAAAACAAACGAATTAAACTTCGATTAGGTATAAATAAGTGTGTACAAAGGTACATATACATCGTATAATAAAATGTAATACAATGCAATATAAGGAAACATACAATGTCTTTTGCAAATCTAAAACGTAACCGCAGTTCTATCGATAAACTCGTAACTGCAGCTTCTGCCGCTGGCGGTGGAGAAACTAAAAAATCCTGGAAAGATGAACGCATTTGGAAACCAGCCATCGATAAGATGGGCAATGGTTATGCCGTCATTCGCTTTCTACCTCCAATGGGTGAGGAAGCATTACCATGGGTACGCTATTGGGACCATGGATTTAAAGGACCAACTGGTAAGTGGTACATCGAACGTTCACTTACATCTCTTGGTCAAGACGATCCTGTAGGTCAATTAAATAGTAAACTATGGAATATGTCTGATGACGATCGTTCTGACACACGTAAACAAGCACGTGATCAGAAACGTCGTTTGCACTATGTGTCAAATGTTATGGTTATCTCTGATCCTTCTAACCCTGAGAATGAAGGCAAAGTCTTTATGTATCAGTATGGTAAGAAGATCTTTGATAAAGTTATGGATGCAATGCAACCTACTTATCAAGATGAGAAGCCATGTAACCCATTTGATATGTGGGAAGGTGCAGACTTTAAGATTAAAATCCGTAAAGTCGAGGGTTGGATTAATTATGACAAGTCTGAGTTTGATTCACCATCACCATTTCTTGGTGGCGATGATACAAAGCTTGAGGGTGTATACAATTCAATGCACTCACTTGATGAGTTTACTGATCCACAGTTCTATAAAAGCTTTGCAGAGCTTGAGCGTAAGATGCATGATGTGCTTGGCACTGAAGCATCAACACCTGTTCGTGAAGAGATGGCATCATCTCCTGCGCCAGTAATGCGTGAAATGCCTGCACAAAATATAGAAGAAGCTGTAGCTGCTCCTGT
>UEXM01001572.1_pt1 | contig 18550 bp, 32 predicted proteins | sample 1796661 | NCBI WGS metagenome assembly UEXM01 (sample SAMEA4772469, study PRJEB27181) | metagenome | reverse complement strand
GACAGCGACCCACCCACGACCCCGGTTCGCTTTCGTTACTACCTTTCTGTTTTCAGCGTTTGGAACCTTGTCTCAGTTTTTTACAGCGTTAATAACGACACTCGAAGACTCGGTCGTTCTTCCATATAGGTTTGTGAAGTGAGTAAATAGTTTACTTACATAACTAGCTAATATAGGAGATTATTATGGCTAAACAAAAATATGAAACTAGCTTTGACATTGACACTGTCGAGGCTCGTAAAGGCAGAGCGTTATCGGTATCTAAAGGCGGTAACCTCAACTTGGACGCTAAAGTAGCGAACCCTAACTTCGATAAGAAAGCGAAGGAAGGACCTGACAGCTACGCGATGACTAGCATCAGAGAGATGTTCGACTTCTTTATTCTTAAAGATGACGGCTCAGTGGCGTTCAAACTCAAACCACACGCTAGTCTACAAGGTGGCACATCAGTGACATCTTTCGCTAGAGAGTGGACACCGGAGAGCAAATAATGCAACTAGGATATTATCTTGGTCGCGTAGCAAGAGGGACGGCGAAAGCTGTCCTTCCAGTTACAAAGTGGGCGGCACAAAAAGCAACCACATTTGCATCCGACTTTGGTCGCGGTATGATCGAACAACCTACTATCATCACAACTGGTGACGAAGATCGTATCGACGAAAGCACATCTAACTTCGAACAAGAACTAGATCGTGTCGACGAAGAAATAAGGCGGGAACTCCACGAGGAAGAATCCGTCCAACCAGAGCTACCAGGCATGAACCCTCAACAACCTGTGAGGGAGTCGTGAGTAGCCATTACATACCAGAGTCCATTTGGGCTCTGGTTGAACATTGGAGAACATAATGTTAGACGTATTTCTTACTTTATTATCTATCTGGGTATTTATACTCATAACTAGCTATATCTGGGCTGGTTATCAATTCATTAGGTTTATCAAATCTGATATCCCTGTCAAGGTCAGTTCTGACCAATTCAATTCTAACTAAACAGTTAGCCATCTAGGGGCGTCTTCGGGCGTCCCTTCTTTTTTTGTGCTAACCATCCGCCCGCTTCGCGCCCGGAATCCACCCGAGGAGACTACTATCATACTATCACCCTACTATCATCACGAGTGCATACGAGTGTGCCTGCATGCATATGCCAATCTTGAATCTGGTTCCACGTGTTCCACGGACCTGCCCCGATGTGGAACCGTTTCATGGAACCAGCGAAATGCCTGCCGTTGCAACAAACGGGCGGGGGCTACTTGCCTGCGGTTCCACGGTTCCGCGTAAATCAGAACGTGCTTAATTACGGTCGACCATCGACCAAGGATAAAGAACTATGAATGAATGTTATTTTTATATGGAACCATGGAACCACAACCTAGAATCGTTGTTGTTACAGCCCCAATTGTGTTCCACGAGTAATGGAACCATGTGGAACCACGTGGAACCAACCCACTGCACAAGAAGCCCCCAAGAACTATTTAACAGCGTATCAAAATCGCTGGGGCTCTTGTGCTTCCATATAGGTTTATGTTGGATGTGTATCACTTCCGACAAACGACATCACGCAGTCGTACTAAAGTGCGTGGCGGTGTCACCGGAACGACCATCCTGGGATGAAAAGCCCACGACCCATTACAAACGAGGAGGTAACTATGGGATTAGACGTATATGCAGGGTTTTTACACCCAAAACCGGAGCAACCAGATAACGTTGTTGATATTAAAGACAATATTGGCGACAGAATGGAAGCTCCATATTATTGGCGTAAGCACGCTCGGCTCCAACAATTTATGACGGAGTTGTGGCACGAGAAGAATGGCACAAAGATGGAAACCATTATGGGCCCTGAAGGGTTCAATGGTGGTGATGTCTTGATCTTGGATAAAGATGACATTCTAAGCTTGCAAACACAAGTGGAGAACGACAGCTTGCCATTTTGTCCAGATGGGTTCTTTTGGGGACAGCAGTTCCAAGAAGAATCTATGAAGGACTTCAAACAGCAAGATCTTAAGTTCTGCAAGGACGCTTTGCAATGGCTCGAAGAGGGCAAAGAAGTCTGGTATGAATCATCTTGGTAAGGAGATAACAATGGTTAAAGACTATTTTAGATCTGTACTAATGGGCACGGGCGTTCTGTTCGTGCTCTTTGGTATTGCAACGAGTATTCAATACTCACTTTTACTACTCGGTGTCGGTGTCGGCATGGGTTCAATCTTGTATTTACTATGGAGGCTACTATGAATACAACAACTTTGGTTAGTGCACTGACAACTGCACTTTGGATATTAATCGAGCTTATTCAGTTCGCATATATGGCCCATTTGGCCTGGAGGAATCGAAATGTTAATGGTAGGAATACTGTCGGCGCTGGGTTTGCTGATTCTAGCGCTTAAAGCGGGCGGTCGCAAAGCTATCGGTCACGATATATTTGTTGACGTCCTAATCACAGTCACATTGATGGTGTGCTTTTATGGCACATTCAGTGGTATGACTGCAGCAATGATGGGCGGTTTGACTGCGTCTTTGGTTCTCTTTGTCATGAAGAAAACGATGCCGCACGAAAAACTAACCGTCGAAAAAGGTGAACGGGTTGTGATGACTACACCTGTTCAAATTAAAATACCTACAGTTACAACTAAATGGAAAACTGTAGATCCAGACTGGAGGTCTTAAATGCAAACCATAAATCCACAAGCACTTAAAGCTGAACTAAAAGACGCCGTTATCGCTGGCTACCCCGCAATGATTTGGGGCGGTCCAGGTATCGGTAAGTCTGACATACCAGCTCAAGTTGCCGCTGAAATGAACATGAATATCATTGATTTTCGTGCAAACTTATTCGACCCTGTCGATGTGAGAGGTATTCCGTATCTAGCGCAAGCTAGCCCAGAGTCTACCAAATACACTTCATGGGCTGTACCTGACGTGTTTCCGATTGCGGAACGCGACGGCGACAGAGGTATCTTGTTTATTGACGAGTTACCAACTGCACCGCCAGCAACGCAAAATGCGTTTTTACAACTATTGCTCAACAGACAGCTAGGTGATTATGAGCTCCCAGCCGGTTGGGCATTAGTTTGTGCTGGTAATAGATTGACTGACTCAGCTGCTGTGTATCAAATGCCAAGTCCAGTTAGAAACCGACTAGCGCACTATGAGTTGGAACCGATCCTTGAGGACTGGGTTCAATGGGCTCACCAACATGGTATTGACACAGACGTTATCTCGTTTATTCAATACAGACCTGGACTCTTGTCTAGTTTTGATGCTGACGAGTATGCGTTCCCAACACCGCGTGCGTGGTCAATGGTTAGCAAAAAGCTCCAACGAGCAAACGCTGATCCAACTAGATTGTTCTATGGTGTTGCCTCTTTGGTTGGCGACGGAGCAGCTGGCGAGTTTGTAGCGTTCAAAGAAATTGCTAGCAAATTACCTGACATAGATGCGATTATCAAAGATCCGTCTAAGTACAAAGCCGATGATAACCCAGCGTTATTGTATGCTTTGGCTAATGCTGTCGCTGCAAGAGCGGAAGATACCAAAATGGACAACATTATGAAACTAGCTGACAAAATGGTAGTCGAGTATCAAGTTGTGCTTGTCAAAGGTTGTCTAGCTAGAAACAAAGAATTACGCCAACACGTAGCGATACGTAATTGGATCACTAAAAATGCTAACGTTATACTATAGGAGGACTTATGAAAACTGTTAGATTATCTGAACAGCTCAAACGCGACATCAAACGCGCGGCTGAGAGAAAGTACAACAATGCAAACCCGCAAAAGGATTATCCTAAAGACGGTATGCAATTGTTTATCGACCAAGGTTATCAACAAAAGATAGATACCACCATGCAACAATTCAAAGACGTTTGGGGGTATGAAATGCCCACTAATTCAGTAAGCGAATTGGTAATATCTTCTACTGTTGTGACTGAAGACAGCGACGGTGACGAATATAAAACCGATAGGTCTTATACTCTGCAAATGCCAGATGTCACCGTACCTAAAGTGCTAGTGCAATACAGCGATTCTATGCGTGTCAAAGTTGAACCTGACAACCCAACGTTTTTACAATGCGTTGAGATTGAAATGTTTAACGATAATTTGTACACCAAAAAACGTGAGTATGTCGATAACATACGTAGCGTCTTGAATCGTTTTTCTACACTTAATCAGTTGATGAAAGTTGCACCTTATATCAAGGACTTAGTACCGCAAGAAAGAATCCAGAAAATGCACGAGAAAGATGACCGCACTGGTCGTCGACAAGAGCAAGCTGAGATTGCGGACACTGAGTTGTCTGAATTGCGTGAAGTGTTGCTTGAAGATGCGTTACTTGGAGATGACTCATGAGTATTAAATTTGACTCTGAAGAGTTCGAACTTTTATGCGACGTTTATGACAAGCTTTTGAACGTTCGAAAATCAAGTACTACTGCTTTTTATCCCGAAGACGAATTGGATCTTAAGCCGTTTATGTTGATGAATATTAAACAAGAACTAGAAACAATAATTAATAGTTATTGCGTTGAAGATGCCGATAGCGACAGACCAACTTTTTATGGTTTGATTACTGGAGAAAAACAATGAATCCATTATTCGTAAAAGCTAGGTCAAGGCTAATCCTTGACAACCCATTTTTCGGTACTTTGTGTTTACGACTCAAAGCCGTTGAATGGGACGACGAAACAGGTGCCACCGATGGTGTGCATCTGTTTTACAACGTTAAGTGGTTTGAAAAGCTAACTGATATGGAACGTATTGGTTTCTTAGCCCACGAAGTCATGCATGTTGTGCTCTTACACATTACGCGTAGGAACGAACGACATGCGACAAAGTGGAACGTAGCTTGTGACTATGCAATCAACAATTATTTGGTTGCAGAGGGTTTTATATTACCAAAAGGCGGCCTTGTGGATTCGCAGTACGACAATATGACTGCGGAAGCTATCTACAGTGAACTACCAGAACCTGAAAAGGGCTGGGACAATGTAGCTGTAGACTTTGGTAAATGCGGTGGAGTTATGGACCACCCTGGTAACGACGGCACTCCCGGTACGGCGGGTGCCATCGAAGCTGGCTTGACTGTAGCAATACACCAAGCTGCCGAAGCGGCCAAGGCCCAAGGTAAGTTGTCTGCTGATTTGGAGTCTTTGATATCTGATATCACTGACCCTAAAGTGGATTGGAAGGCTGTGTTGGCGCGTTTCTTGCGTGCCAACAACAAGTCTGACTTTACATGGGTTAGACCCAACAGACGATTCATTGCGAGAGGCATGTATCTACCGTCTTTGCACAATCCTTGTCTAGAGGAAATTGTCATTGCGGTTGATACCTCTGGCTCTATTAGCGAAGAAGAACTAACTCAGTTCACAACAGAAACATCATACATCTTGCATGAGCTAGCACCTGAACGTGTGCAATTTATACAATGCGATGCAGAAATCAATGATGTAACTGAATACACACGCGAGTCGTTACCGCTAAAAGTAACGTACCAGGGCAGAGGAGGTACAGAATTTACACCAGTTATAGACTATGTAAACGAAAACCATCCAAACACAGCCGCCCTTGTATACCTAACTGACCTAGAATGCGGAGACTTTGGCGATCAGCCACATTATCCAGTGTTGTGGGTTTCAACTCAAGATCACAGCGCCCCATACGGCGAAGTGATTCACATGCAATAACAAGGAGATTATTATGGCATCAGTAAGAATGACAATTGAGCTCAGAGAGCAAATAACTGATAACTATAGAAAGCAGTGTCAAGCTGCTTTCGATAGGGACTTTGACGTGGAATCAACAATTATAAACATTGTAGAAGCTACTCAAAAACAAGCTGGCGAAGATTTTAAAACTCTTCTCCAATCTGCGCATGACTTTTCACACAAGTTGCTTGCCCACGAAAACAAATACAAAGACATCCATACTGTAAATTACAGTAGTGTTTTTGGTTCTATATCTAATCTTCATGAAGGTTACCGTGAAGATGAAAGAGAATTTTATCCTCTTAAAAAGTTAGAAAAGCTACACCTTGTATGTAACAGAAATCGATGTTTATCTGAGAATTTTGATACTATAAAAAACTGGCGTGCGCAGTACAAAAGTCGTTGGGAAGACAAAATGAACGACGCCACTGCAAGTTATGTAACTGACGATATGTACTTTGTGCACACGTTTGAAAAACCTGTCGACTTTCCTTTTCTAACTAAAGGTGACGACAGTTCTTATGATTCTTCTGAAGATTACGCTCCATCTGTTACGGTTGGTCTTGTTATATCTGATCCAGAAATGTGTGATAAGCTAGAACAAATACCTATGGCAAGACAGAAAACAAGTGACATGGTTGAGAAGTTTAAAGACTTCATTGAACCGATTACTACGCTTAAGAGATTCATTGATGAATTTCCTGGCGGCAGGAGCCTAGTACCAGCTGGTAAGCTACAAACTATGGCTGCACCTGCTGTTAAGAAAGAGCGAAAAGCCAAGGTACAAGCTGAAGACTTGTTGACCCCTACTATGAAACAGGAGTTTAACGAGGTAATGTTAGAATCATCTTTACTGGGGGGTAACAATGACTAATCAACCGAACATTCAACCATATCCTGAGTTTATCTATGACCACCGTCAAGATTACAAGAACAACTATTGGAAGTGGAGAGACATGTCTAATAATGAAGCTAAAGCTGAAAATAGACTACCTTATAGTGAGGAACAGGCAAAAATGGTGTTTCAACAACAGCATGGCCATAACAGCAATGGAGAGAGTATATGAGCGTTATAAAAAACTATATGTGGAATGTTGGCGAATACGCTTCAGACCACGGTATCGAAGCAGCTATGACTAAATATTTTGAGTCCGAGGATGGAGTTAAAATATGTGTAATGTATGTTAATTCTTACGATGGTGATTGGGATCAATTCATATCAGACGGTGGGTATCAACCACCTGCTATTCATTAAAATTTTGACTCTCTTGACGAAAAGCCATCCAGAATTGGTAGCGCAACAAGCCGTCCCTGAGTAGCCAACGGCCAGAGTATATGGAGATAGAGAGTCATTCGAACATGCCAAGGAGTGGCATCAGTATAGCCCAAGATTCGGAGTCCCGGCTTGGGCTATGCGCCTTTTAATTTACGATACGTAAATCCACATTTCTAATGTGCCAGTTGCAACATCACCTGCAGGTGCTACTTGACAAGTAATGTCAATAGTATCATCTGCACTATAGGTAATAGGAGCAAGATTTGCATCTTCATGGTCTGTACCACCGGCTTGGCCGATTGTAGAACCATCAATAAATCTATCTGGATCTGTAGCGTCACCGACGTCAAGTACTAAACCTGTGCCTGTGTCTAAATCAGAAGACTTTATTTTGATGTCATGTAAAGTTTCACCAGCAAAGATATCTACCATTTGGTATACATCGGCAGCATTTGGTGCAGCAGTTACATTAAATTTAGCGTATCTCACGCCAATATTTCCACTTGGAAATGGCTTAAACGATTGATTACCTGAGACAGGATCACTTGTAAAAGTTGCCATAATATTCTCCGTTTGTTTTATTACCCATTATTAGGTAATATCTATAGTCATAAAGACAAAAAGGAGTTTTGTCAAATATATTTAAGGAGTAATTCAATGCCCCCATCTCATGTGTATGTGAAACGTAACCCGGTTCATCCATACACATACAATAATCCAGATGACTTACCTTACATACAATGGAAGTATGTCAAATTATCTGTTGCTTACAATATGTACACCAGTAAGCAAATAGGTTGGGAACGTGCAAAGCGTTCTGAATATGAAGAATGGTGTACGAAAATGCAAAAGTTCAAGGAGGAACTATGAGTAATATAATAGACAAAGATGGCAACCCCATCGAATCCGAAAAAGAAACTATGGAGCGTTTAGTCAACGAAGAAGCAGCGCATGATCAGCTGTTTAAAGATCTTGACGCAGCAGTTTCGAAAGCAGCCGAACACTTAAATGTGCCCCATGTCCTACATGTGGGTTTAGATTTCTTTGTTCAAATTGCGTATCAACTTGCTCCAGACAAAAAGAACGCAGAGTTGGTAATAGATAACACTATACAGAGAGCTAAAAATGAATACGGCAGATAAAATAAAACTAATGGACGACCTTGTTGAATGGGTCTCTGAAAACGTCGAATGGGCCCATGAGTCTACACCAACTAAGTTTGGCTCGGCAGAGAGCATAGAACAAGTTTGGAAAGAAATGAGATTACTTGTTAAAAAAGGTTTGGTAGCAGAAACATTTATTAAAAGGTGGGAAACAAAATGAAAAATTTATATTTGGACTTTGAAACTTATTACGACACACATTTTACACTGACTAAAATGTCTACAGCACAATATATAAATCACAAAGATTTTAAAGTTTGGGGTGTAGGACTGAAAGTGGACGATGGAGATACCGAATGGTATAGCGCTGATGAGGTAGACGATATCTTAGCTGCGATTGATTGGGGTGAAACCGCTTTGGTTTGCCACAATACTCTGTTTGATGCCTTCATTCTTACGAGGCACTACGGATACAACCCACTGTATTACTATGATACAGCTGCAATGAGCAGAGGTTTGTACCCTAATGTGTCCGCAAGGCTGAAAGATTGCGTTACGCGCGAGTTTCCGTCTGATAATACTATGCGAAAGGGAGAGGAGTTAGCAAGTGCCAAAGGCATACGCGACCTTGACCCAGAGCTTGACGAACAAATAGGTTCGTACTGTATTCAGGATGTGGATCTAACGTACGCTCTTTTTCAGTCCTATGTGGTTGGATTTCCAGAGTCAGAACTTGACTTGATTGATCTAACTACACGGATGTTCGTAGAGCCAAAACTTCTGTTGGATCAGCCAATGCTGTTGCAATATAAAGAAGATATGGCAAAACGTGCAGAAGATGCCATCAGCTCATCGGGTGTAACACGCGAAGTTCTTGCGTCACAGCAAAAGTTTCGTGCGCACCTGGAGAGCCTGGGCATTACGATACCCACGAAGAAAAGTCCAACGACTGGTAAAAAGATACCAGCCTTTGGTAAAAATGACCCTGCCTACATACAAATGTGCAACATGTACCCAGAACATTCGTGCATTTGGGAGGCCAGAGAAGTTGTTAAGTCACGTATTGATGAGACCAGAGCACAAAGGTTTATTGATTCGTGCAACCCTGACGGCAGCTTTGGTGTACCATTGCGTTATTATGCCGCTCACACAGGTAGGTTTGGTGGCTCAGATAAAATCAACCTACAAAACTTACCACGCGGATCTAAATTACGTACGGCAATCAAAGCCCCAGAAGGTCAACGTTTGTACATTGCTGATCTGTCTAACATCGAAGCACGCATGCTCGCATGGTTAGCCAAAGAACAAGACTTAATTGATGCGTTCATAGAAGGCCGTGATGTGTATTGTGAATTTGCTGGTCAGGTGTACGGTAGAACAATTACTAAAGAAAATACTTTAGAAAGGTACGTCGGCAAAACCGCAGTCCTGGGGCTGGGGTACGGCATGGGACATAACAAATTCCAAGATACCTTAAAGTCAGGTTCGCCGTCAGTTGATGTAAGTTTAATGACCGCACTCAATATTGTTACTCAATATCGTGGCACATACAGCAACATACCAATCTTATGGGCACGCATGAAAGATCTATTGTTCAACATGATTTCACCCAGAGATTACGGTACAGAGTATGGGCCTCTAAAGGTTGGACCGCAACGCATTGAACTGCCAAACGGTATGTCATTGTCTTATCCTGATTTGAGATACACGGATGGCGAGTTTATTTACACAACCCAAAAAGGCATCGTACGTACATACGGCCCCCGTCTGGCGGAGAACGTGATACAAGCACTAGCTCGTATTGTTATCACCGATCAAATGTTAGAGGTACACGCACTCCCAGAAGTTGATGTAGTATTACAAGTACATGATGAAATTATTGCATTAGGTTCTAAACTTGATTCAGATGTTACAATGGAAAAGATACTAAACATTATGAAGACTCCACCAAGCTGGTGTAAAGATTTACCGCTTGATGCAGAAGGAGGCGTAAGCCAAGTCTATGACAAATAAAAAATCAAACCTCGTCCTAACAAGAAAAGTTGGTGATCGTGTCAGAGTTTACACGCCAGGTGGCGAAATGTGCACGATTACGGTTACCAACATTTCTCAACGCGCATGCAAACTCGCGTTCGAAGCGGATCCAACCGTCCGCATAGATAGAGAAGAGGTTTATAAAGTTAAGGAGAAACTATGAATATTGTATTTTTACAAGCTAAAAAACCTTTAGCCAAAGAAATAAGCAAAACTGGCACTAAGCCATACCCACTTGTTAAGAACTTTACATCATCGGAAGAAGATATTTCTCTTGATAAAAAAGGTCTTAACAAACTATTTCGTGCACTTTGCAGTGCAGCTGCAAACGGCATGTGTATGCTAAAAGGACCATTAAAACGCCCACTCAAAGATGAGCCCCGGGCTTTTATGTCCGACCGAACAGCTCCTACTGAGTTACTCGTGTTAGACATCGATGGTTTACGTGCAACCCCAGGAGATGACATTCAAGCTATGGCTGATCGCATCGTGCTTCAGTTACCTGATATATTTCACGACTGTTCGTACATAGTGCAGGCCAGCGCTTCTTTGGGTGTAAAGAAAGATACAATCTCATTGCATTTATTCTTTCTTATGGATATGCCCGTACATCCAAAAACCCTGAAAGATTTTTTACGCAACTTAAATTATGAGTGTGAGTTCCTTGCAGAACAAATTACTCTATCGGCCAACGGCCAAAGTCTGTCGTGCGTGTTAGATCCATCAGTGGCAGATAACAGTAAATTAATTTACATAGCACCACCTAAATTTGTTGGTGTTGAAGATCCTTATCCAAATGGTAGATTCATCAAGGTTGACCGTGGTTCAGCTGTTCTTAAAATCTCCTCGTCTTTAGTTGGGGTGAACCCTGAAAAAGTTCATGCCCTAGGTTTGCAGATTAAAGACAATCTTAGGAAGAAAAATAATCTTCCTAAAAGAACAGGTAAGTTATCCACGGTCAACGTTGCTGGTGAGTCGCACGAAGTGTTACAAAACCCAGACAAAATGACCATTGAAGTTACGCGTGTGTCAGAACCTTACGTCAACTGCAACGTGAACGGGGGCGACAGTGGAGGTTATTACTTCTTACTAACAAGTCCACATTACATGTACAACTTCAAAGGCGAACCCATTTGGGAGATAGAAAAAGCAGACACAGACTTCTATCGAACTATATTTGAAATTTTTGCAGATAAAATAGATGCAGATACTAAAAAGAAACCAGTTGTCTTACGTGATTTTTACACAGACACATTTTATAACGGAGTATATGATGAAACCAAACAACAGTTTAGTGAAGACTACCCCCTCACGCCCACGAATAAAAACAGTCTTAATGATTTTCTTAAGTCTCATAGTCGCCCTACCATGGATTACGTTCCTGATGCTCGGGTCGTATTTGATCCAAGCAGTGAAGACGGTATTAACTTAGATACTGTTCCGTACAGCGTAAACTTGTTCAGACGTACAGCTTACATGCTGCGCCCAGAAGAGAACGTAAAAGAACTTACGTACGGCACTGCCATTGAGATCCAAAATGTTGCACCTAATTTTTACAAGTTAGTCATGCACATCCTTGGTAATGGTAAACCTGAGTTTGAACACTTTATCAATTGGCTTGCGTACATTTACCAGAACAAACGCAAAACCATGACCGCTTGGATATTTACGGGCGTACCTGGGACTGGCAAGGGTTTGTTTGTACACAAGATTCTTAAACCTTTATTTGGTGAACAACAAACACCAATGCGAGCTTTAGAAAATATAGAAGAACAGTTCAACCTTTACATGCGCACAGCTATGTTTCTTGTAGTTGATGAGTTCCGTATGGCTGATTCAGGCTCAGTAGGCCGTATGGCTGACAAGCTAAAACATCAGATTACAGAACCCACTCTGACAATTAGAGCTATGCGTACCAACCAGATTGAGCTGCCGTCTTACACGAACTTTATATTTCTAACTAACAGAGCAGACGCAGTAAAGATCGAAGACAGCGATAGGCGTTATAACGTTGCTCCTAGACAAGAAGCTAAGCTTGCAACTACGCACAAAGATCTAATAGATAACTTAGAGATATTAGATAAAGAACTGTATATCGTGTCAGGACTTTTGAACAAGTTCAAAGTTGATGCACGTATGGCTCACACTGCGTTAGAAAACGATGCTAAGAAAGAAATGAAAGAAGTATCTATGTCTGTACTTGAAGAATTTGCAAACGCAATACGTACACGCAACTTAGAATACTTTACAGAAATCTTAGATATTCCGCTTACAAACACATTTGACGCAGGCGGCATCAGCACGGCACAAAGATATGTAAAGGATTGGTTAGCACAGTCAGCTAACGAACAAGTCATACCACTCGCTCATTTTAAAGTTGTGTACGATGCATTGACTGACAGCCGTAATACCATCTCACAACGTGAGTTTGCTAAACGTATGTCTAGGTTAAACATCAAAACTGCACGTAAACGCATAAGCACGGACCGTACAGCTGGGATCCCCCGGGGAGTTGTATTGGCATGGAAAATAGACAATAATGTACGAAAGGAGTTAATCGAACAACATTTCGATGAAAGGGACTTAGGACTAATAGATGAAGAATCTAACACAATCCAAGCGTCCAGACCTAATCTCAGCGGTTGAGGTCACGGAGGACATAGAGTTAGGCTATATACCAGCCTGGTCATACTCTACCCTAAAAACTTTCGAATCATGTGCTTATCGCTCTTACATAGCTAAAGTTAAAAAAGTGCAAGAAGACTTCGGGCCCGCAGCGGCACGAGGCACGGAAATACACAAACAAGCAGAAGACTATGTATGCGGTAAGCTTGGGGAATTCCCTGACACACTCAAAAAATTTACACCTCAATTTAAAACTCTAAGAGAACTATTTGTAGATGCTAAAGTTGAACTTGAAGGTGATTGGGGATTTACTCGCGGTTGGGAGCCGTGTGGTTGGATGGCCCCAGACGTGTGGGGACGCATCAAGCTGGATGCTTTCGTACACGAAACAGAAACATCAGCAAGAGTTATTGATTATAAAACAGGTAAAGCTTTTGGCAATGAAATTGCTCATAGCCAACAAGCACTTGTTTACGCAATTGGTAGCTTTTTTAGATACCCAGACTTACAGATTGCTAAAACCGAGATATGGTATCTCGACCACGGCACTATGTTAGAACAGGTGTACACTCGGGACGAGGCAATGGTCTTCATGCCCAAGTTACACGATAGAGCAATAGCTATGACTACTGCAACCAAGTTTCCACCAAACCCTAGCAGTTACAACTGCAAGTGGTGTTCGTATGGCAAGGGTGAATACCCGGTTTGCGAATGGTCGGAAACGTGATATTATAGTATTAACGATTAACAAATAACGATTGACGATTAAGGAGTAACGATGAACGATATACCTGTGGCTTACGACCACCAAAAAAAGACTACTGATTTCATAGTAGCAAATCCAAAATGTATGATTACCTCAGACCCAGGCACTGGTAAAACACGCGCCGTGCTTGACGCACATGCGGCCATCGGGGGACGTACACTAGTCTTAGCACCTCTTTCTATATTAGAAGCAGCATGGGGTGAAGACATTAAAAAGTTTCAACCTACTATAAACTACGGGGTTGCTTACGCTAAAAACCGAGAAAAAATATTTAAGCAAACTGACTTAGATATGGTTATTACTAACTTTGAAGCTGTTAACTTTCTACGTAAAAACACGCGTTATTGTAAACAGTTCGATACTATTGTTATTGATGAGTTCACTGCGTTTAAAAATCGTACAGCTAAACGTAGTAAAAACATTAAAGATATTATCCACCACTTTACTAACAGGATTGCCATGTCTGGCACTCCTAACAGTAATACTATTTTAGATCTTTGGCATCCAACCTTGTTGGTCGACGACGGCGAACGACTAGGAGCTAGATTCTTTCAGTTCAGGTCTCAAGTATGTACACCCAAGTTCAATGGCTTTGCCAATGAATGGATAGACAAACCTGATGCTGAAGATGCAGTTGCTATTCGACTGCGAGATATAACTATACGTTATGCGTTGTCCGAATGTATGGATCTACCAGACAACATAACACGTACGATAAACACTAACTTGTCTAAACAGATACAGCAAAAATATAATCTCCTTGCTAACGATTCTGTTTTATACACTAAGACAGGTACCGTTAATGCTGTTCATGCAGGAGCTCGTGTCAAGAAGCTGCTGCAGCTAGTTACAGGCGCAGTATATGATGAGGACAAGTTGGTGCAGTTTATCCATCAAGAACGTTATGACATAGTAATGACTCTTGTAGAACAACGTGCACACTGTCTGGTAGCATTCAACTGGCGACACGAACGCAATGCGTTAATTGAACTCGCAGAAAAACAAGGCGTAACTTATGAAGTTATTGATGGTACGGTCAAAGCTGAGAAGAGAAAAGACATAGTCGCACGATTCCAAGCTGGCCATATTAAAATGCTATTGTGTCACCCACAATCAGCAAGTCATGGGTTAACTCTTACTAAAGCTAACACAGTTATATGGTGTTCACCTACATACAATGCTGAGCACTTTCAACAATTCAACCAACGTATACATAGATCAGGTCAAACACAAAAGACCGAAACTATACTTATACAAGCGCGAAACACTTGGGAGCCCGAAGTGTATAAAAAGCTTAATACCAAGCTTGGGCGAATGGAAAATCTATTGCACATATTACAGGAGGTAGGACATGGCAAAGAAACTAAATGACTTATTGGCCGAATACGGTCGCGTGCGTGACGGTATTACAGACCTAAAAGCACAAGAAAAAGAATACAATGCGCAAAAGCGAGAGCTGGAAGCGCAAATAGCCATTAGAATGCAGGACGAAGGTCTTGAAAAAATATCTAATGGTGGACGAACACTCTCCCTTAAAAAGGAGATTGTACCTACAGTCGATGACTGGGATGCGTTGCAAGAGTACATAGCAAAAACCAGCAGGTTTGAGCTATTACAAAAACGTATGTCAGCCACTGCCTATAGGGAAGCTATCGGTCTTGGGGATGAAATCCCTGGGGTTGAAAGTACGGAGTTGACTAAAATAAACTTTAGATCAACATAATAATAACGAATAACGAATGACGAAGGAGGAATAACGATGTCAAACGATATTAGTGTAGTAACGAGCAAGGTTCCAGCTCATGTTAAACAGGGATCAAAACTAGGTAATGAGAATGTTTCATCTGAACATATCTCAGTACCAAGAGTAAAACTACTTCAAAAGATGAATCACGAAGTAGATCCAAACCATAGTGAGTATGTAGAGGGCGCCAAAGAAGGCGACTTTATTAACACTGTGACTGGTGAAAACTATGGTTCATCTATGTATGTAGTTAACACACACTTCAGAGAAGAATTTGTTGTGTGGAGAAAGCGTGAAGAAGGTGGCGGTCTAGTAGGGAACTTCCCAACTAGAAAAGATGCTGAAGAACATCTCGAAGATAATTCTTTAGAATCTGCTAAACATGACATTACGCAGACTCAAATCCATACGTTGTTGCGTTTGGATGATAAAACATCTGAAATCTCAGATATTCCATTTCTATTTGATTGCGCTTCATCAAAGCTCAAAGTATCTAGAGAATGGAATACTAAGATAATGAAACAAGGTGGCGATAGATTCGCATACTTGTGGAAGATGTCTTCTGTACCACAAAGCAATGCCAAAGGCTCGTGGGTTAACATCGACATTCAAGGTGTTGACTGGCTAAAAGATGAAATCTATGAAGGTGTAAAATCCTTCTACCAGGCTTCATTTGGCAGTAGCTAAATGTTACGTGCGTTCGACCTGCGACACATACTGTCGCAGGCACGAGCGTGTTAAAACATGTTACACTTCTTATGTGCGTGAAAAGGAGTTCATAAATAAAGTGCACAAGCACTTACCCAAAACCATCTATCGATGGAAAATCAACGACCCCTACCACGGGGGAGTTCCAGACACTTTTTACTCAGGTCGCAATGACCATTGTTTTATCGAGTACAAATACACAGAAAAAATACCAGCAAAAGAAACCTCTAAACTAAAGTTTAATTTATCCCCACAACAACGTATTTGGTTAAACCTTCAACTTTCTAATAACATTAAGTGTTATGCCTGCCTGGCTATAAAAAACCAAGTTTACCTTACACAAGATTTTAATTTAGAATATATAACACTAAAAGAATTTAATAACCAAAGCATGACCTTTGATTCTTTTATAGAATTTATAACCAGCATAACCATAGGAGATGAAAATGACTGAATGTCCCCCCGAGTTCTATGAATGTCTTACCGAAGAAGAATGGGACGACATAGTATATCTATTTGAAGAAAATGATATTGAAGTGCCACAAGCTATAAGTGATGTAGAAGCTGCGTCTGATTTTGTTTGGCAAGTTTTATTCCTTACACCACTCGAATTAATTTATATAGGAATTACAATGACGGTTCTAGCAACTTACGGGTTGTCCATTTATTATATGTTTAAAAAAATACAAAAAAAGTTTAGTTAAAACAGGAGGTAAACAAAATGACTGACTACGTAAACTCACCACCACATTACAATAGTGGAAATATAGAATGCATAGACGCAATAGAAGAAAGCATGACGTCGGAGGCCTTTAAAGGATATCTAAAAGGCAACATCCAAAAGTATATGTGGCGCTATGAAAGCAAAAAAGGCCTTCAAGATGTGTTAAAAGCACAATGGTACCTAAATAGATTAGTTAAAACGCTTGAAAAAGAAGAAACCCTCGAGGACGCACGGACAAGCCCACCAAGCAATTTTTCATAGTTTTGGATTAATACCCTTAACCACACCAACAAAACGCAAGAGCGTTAATTGTGTGAGGTCATTTTTTCCCAGAATTGCGATTTCGGGCAAAAGAACGGTTTTTTGACCTTCGAACTACTTTTAAGTTAGATTTATTAGAGTTCATTGGATTTCCATCTTTATGATGTACATCTTTTCCATCTCCTTTCTTAACTTTCCCTGCTCGTTCCATTATACGCCGCACTTTATTTCGCATGGCACGACGTTTCTTTTGTTCAGTTTTACCCTGATAATTCTTATATTCTTTTTTATAGTTCCTTCCCACTAAACAGTATCCATACACCAACGCCAAGCGTCGTTATCTTCATACAAGAATGCCTGACATTTTTTATACTGTTCTCTCCATTGGTCGGGGTCATAAGAATCAGACCACTCTAACTTAGAGTCTTCTGGGATTGGTATAAACTTAGATTGAGCTGAACAACCTATTAAAAATATACTAGCCACCAAGAGGATTCTTATTGTCATCTTTTATTTCCTCTATGCGTTTATTTAAACTTATTAGGTCAGCTTTAATTGTGGCTATGTCTGTTTTAATTTCAGTAACATCTGGGACTTCAATATTGTCTATCTCTTTTTCCAAGAACTGAACAGATGTCTCAATGCCAGCAAACCTTTCTTCAATGATTTGCACATTGTCTTCTGCTTCGCTTATGCCACCAATTTTAGCTTCTAAGTTCTCTAGCCTGTTTACATACTCAGCACCCGTGTAGCCAAAGCCAGCTAGTGTTCCTACTATGCCAACAAGGGCAATAATTTGTGTTGTTTTACTTTGTAACCAATCCATAAAATCTCCTATAGTGTTGGCTGCAATTTCTTTAAATCAGTTAAAGTTTTTATACTTTGTCCTGCTAAACCATAAAATGCAGCATTATTATCCGATAGTGTATTATTAGTATAAATGCTTTTTGGCTCATACCACAATTCTTTTTGCGGCATGTCTACTGCTCTATAAGCGTTGAATCCTGGTAAAAACCCCATAACAGCAATAATAGCGTTTTCTGAACCATACTCTCCAGTTTCTGCTTGTTCAGCTGCAACTTGTTCTTGAGCTGTCTGTAGGTTTTGAGCAATTATATTTTCTACAGTTGTTTCGCTGTCTGTATCAGCACTAACAGATGCAATAGATGTGTCCATTTGATCTTGAGTGGTTTCTACTGTCCCAACTGAAACAACTGTGTCTGTTGAAACTGTTTCGGTTTCTACAGATGTAGAGCTAAAAGAAGATCCAGATACAGACATGCTACTCATATCAAGCACTTGGTTAGTTTGGGCAGTAGATGATGCAAACTGATCTGACATACTAGGAGAGCTACTAGTACTAATACCAGTATTAGATGATGAGCTTACAGCATTACCAGCAGCTATAGAGTTGCCTGTAGCGTGTATAGAATTACCAGAGTTAGTACCGCTAACACTTTGATTTGCAGTTGTTATGGTAGATGCAACCACTCTTAATGCTATATCTCTACTAATAGAACTCTTACCTGTAGCTTCTTCTCTTTCTGCGGTTTGAAACTCTTCTTCAAAAACTTCTTCAAATTCTTCAACTACTTCTTCTCTTT
>UEXM01001571.1_pt1 | contig 18560 bp, 15 predicted proteins | sample 1796661 | NCBI WGS metagenome assembly UEXM01 (sample SAMEA4772469, study PRJEB27181) | metagenome | reverse complement strand
AGGTTGTCAATGTAGAACTTCATAGAGTTGGACTGCTTAAGAACCTTGTAGTAGTCACGGTAAGCAGCGTTAATGTCAAAGCCTACAGCATTGATCTGCCCACGTTCAAAGGCTGTCAACTTACGACCACGGTCAGCAATCATTTCTGACACACTGTTGTAACGTTTTGACGAGAAGGAGTTAAGGGTTGCCTCAAGGTTACTGTCGATCCTAAAGGGGGCCTTCTCAGCTGCACCCGCAAAGTCAAACTCAACCTTACCCACACCAACAATCTTAAAGTTAGAACCCTGAAGGGAACCTGAGGCAGCTGTTGTGACAGCGTTAAACTGAGCAACAAGACCATCCTTCAGGCGTTCAGTAGCAAGTGACGCAGCGTCAGGGTCATACGTCTTGACAGCCTTAAGTTTAGCGTATGTATCCTCGTTGTAGATACGGGACATCTTGTCACGATCAATGATACGAGGGGATGTGCTGATGTTAACTGTGGCCTTGCCGATACCGTTCAAGAAGTTCTCACGTTCCTCAGGTTTAGCTATGCCTTCAGGTGTTGTTGAACGGATACGTAGAGTTGTCGCAAAGAAGATACCATCTTGACGTTGAGTATCACTAAGCTCCTCTGCCTTTGCAATCTCATCTGGGTCGTGAAGGGTATCCACTGGCATTGTGACAGGATTACGGGCTGGTGGTAGCTCCGTCACTGTGATCTCACCGCTATCCAAACGTGCCTGCTCCTCATCACGAGCAGCCTTAGCTAGACCGAAAACATCTACGTCAATGTCTGTGTAGACAGTTTCCTCTGCACTTACATTCTGAAGAGTTTTAGTAAGATCAGGGAGGTTACTTGCGATATAGGTCGAGAAGTCTGTCTTTGGGTCAAGGAGTGCCTTGGCAAGAATTGGGTCAGTCTTAGAAAGCTCTTTGGCTTGGTTGATGAGAGCCGCTGAGATAGGCTCAAGGGCTTCCATACGTTCCCGTGTCAGTACGTTCTCGTCGTATGACTCAAGGGTTGTCAGAAGGCTGTCAAGGGTGTCGATCTGAGCCTGAAGGCCCTGCCATTCGTCAGCTGGAACTAGCTCAGGCTTGGTGAATTGAGCCTTCACAATGTCAAACTTAGTGCGTAGCTGAACGATAGACTCAGGTGACACATTACCACCCTCAGTCTCAATGAACAGACCAGCCAAGGCTGACTTACGTACTCCGCCAAGGGCTACGTTAGCCTGCGGTAGGTAGGTCTCACGGAACTCACGGATGCTTACGTTCCTTGCATTGGCAACATACAGTGCAGCTGCTTCCTGTTTCTGGACATCAGCCATAGCTGTAGCGATAACCTCATCCTGAGTGTAAGGTTTGCCTGAGTTCTTAAGAGTCTTTTCAGCTTCGTAGAGGTAGGCTGGGTTCTCCTGAAGCTTCTCAACTGTAGCATTGACAGCTGCTTGCTGAGGGTTGAACGTAAGGGACTCTACGTCGATACCTGTCTTCAACTTAACAAGGTCAGTCTCAGCCTTACCCAACTCACCGCCTTGGTTTGTGTAGGCTGACAAAGCTGAGTTAACTCTGGTACGCTGCTGGAGAGGGGTGAGACCTTTCGTGTCATCAAGAGCCTGAGACAAACCTGCGTAAAGCTGACGGTTCACCGCTGACTCTGATGGTGGCTTGTTAGCTCTTGCCTGAGCATCCATAGCTCCAAAGAGACCCTTGCCAATCATAGCTAGTCCAGATGCAGCTGCGTCAGTTGAGGTCGCACTTGGGGCTGACACACCCTGCTCATACTCCGAGCCAGCCGCACCAATATCTATAGCAAATCCAGCCATGTCAGTTCCTTATTGTGTTTGTTGGTTTAGAAGCTCTGCGTCAAACTCAAGACCGAGGCGCATAGCATTTCGCATGATCTCAGGGATAGAATCAACCCTTACAACACCACGCTGTAATTGACCCTTAAGCTCATTGGAGAAGTTTGATGACCATATTTGGTCTGAGATTTCTTCCCAAAGCTTAGTGCCTCGAAGCATATCATCTTTATCACCATTTGTCAATAGATTTACAGCCAAGGTAGCCTTAGCTTTCATATCTTTACTGAAGTCACGGTATGCTTGATTCTTCTTGAAGACCATTTCGTTGTAGTCATAGAAGTTTTGCACTGGCGCTGGGGTTGCACCGAAGAGTACTGCCGCTGCTGCTTCTGGAGGTAGGTTGCTGACTGCAAGCTTACGTGTCTTACTGCGGTAGTTGCCAGTTTCAATAAGCTCTTTGATCTTAAAGGCTTTGTCAGCTGTTGAAAGGTTACGTACGAGTTGCGTAAGGTCCTCACGTACCATTTCGGTACGACCGCCTACCATGGCTTTGACAGCACTTGAGGCTACTGACAACATGTCACCACCAATCTGGCCTGATGGACCGAAGACTGTGGCCGCAAGGCTCTCCTCGAACAGGCCATTATAGGTGTCAATAAGCTGGTCAGTCACAGCTACACGGGTTGCGTAGGCTGTCTCAGTGCCAAGTGCATTGGAGAGCAAGGCATCCATAAGGCCGTACTTAATACGGTTGTGGATTTCTACAGTGTCTGGGCTTTCAGGGTCATACCCTAGCTGCTCCACAACGTAGCCTGCTGTCTTACCTGCACCCAAGCCTGTCAGGCCGAACATCGGACCCATTACGAGGAACATACGGGCACGTTCACCTGCTGTGAAGTTACGTCCTACTACAATGTTCTCCAAGGAACGGAGAGAGAATGACAACCACTGCGTAGGGACACGCATAGGTCCACTCTGGGCAAAGCTACGGGACTGTGATGTCATACGGAAGGTCAAGTCTTGTTCACGGTTTGTGATCCAGAGCTTTCCTTCAGGTGACAGAGGGTTGATGTTAGGGCGTTTAGCACGGTGCTCAAAGAAAGCTGTCGTAATGCCTACCATACGAGTAACACGTTCACCCTCACTAAAGAAGATCGTTGACTTGTCCAAGGCACGACCTACTCTATCCTTCGCTTTACCTGCGAGGGAGCTTGCAGTACCAAACTTCTGGGGTGCTTGAAGTTCGATGACCTCATTGTCAACAATGTTACGACCACTCTCGTCAATGTACTTAACGAGTGACTGAAGCTCTTCTTCAGGAATACCTGAGAACTTAGCCAAACGTTTGACTGCGGCAGCTTTGGTTGCTGGGTTACGGAGCTTAGTGATAGCCAGCATAGGTGTCGTAAGGCCAAGAGCTTTAGTCCCTTGGACTGGTGACACAGCTGCAATGGTGATTGAGTGTAGAGCCTGAAGGACAAACTGGTCAGGGTTAAAGAAACCAAACTTCGAGTAGAAGCCAACCTTAAGAAGCTCTCCTGATGGGTCAGCTTTAGCCAAGTCAGCTTTAAAACCAGTCTTCTCAAAGACAGCCTCAGTTGCTGCGTTGGTGAACACTTCCCATCTGTCACTAAGCCACGTAGGCTGGTTCAGGCGGCGCTTGATTACGTCCTGTTGCTCACGAAGCTGTGCTGCAAGGTCATTAAACTTACCTGTGTTTGTCACCTTGGCTTCCAAGAAGCGGTTCAGGAAGTCATTCTCAGGCACACCCTTAGGGAACTGAACGAGTCCTTCGGCTTTCTCAGCAAGCTTAACCCAACCGACAAGTGCGTTCTGTGATGCTGCACGGTTAGCATAACCGAATACCTCAGAACCGAATTGATCAGCAATGGCTGAGATTGGGTTAGCGTTAACAGCCTTACCACCACCGTATTCCATGGGTGGGGTGTCAGAGCGGCGCATGTTGATGCGAGTGCCTACAGCTTCACCGAAGTTAACCCCTGACATTGCTGGGTTCTCACCAGCCTCACGGATTGACACCTGCTCATCACGAGCTTTAGCTACGAACTCCTCACGGAACTTCAGGCCATACCTAGCTGCAAGCTCCTTAAGGTCCTCAAGGTCAGTTACGTGCTTGTTCCAAGAGTTGTTCTTACGGATAATGTCACCAAGCTCGTCGTACTGTACCTTGTTCAGGTTCAAGTCAGCTATGTCCTCAACACCAAGGTCATCCATGACACCCTTGACATACTTAGTGATAGCGTTAACCTCACGAACTGTTGTCTCCACTTGCTCCTTACCGAAGGAACCCAAGAGTGTCTTGAAGCCACCTGAGATAATGTTACCTGAAGCAAGACGCTGCTCTGACACAGCCCCTGCAAACCAACGGAACTCAGAGTTTGTACGAGGACCACCAACGTTGTAAGGCATTACATCAACACGTTCAAGAACACGGGTGCTCTCTACGTTAGTGACGAAAAGGTGGTCGAAGTAAACGTTAGGAACCTTGAAGACCTGTTGGTCAGGCCCTAGTTCTTCCTTGCGGAGACTACGACCAGTCTTGACATCAAGGATAAGCTCGTTGTCAGGGACAGTGATAGCTTTGTTGTCTACACGGTAAGCAATATCACCATAGCCATCTCTGAACTCAGCAAAGACACCACCCTCAGCAACTGTACGCTTAAGGCGTTCGGAGGCTTTGATCTGCCATGTTGTGTCATTGATGTCTTGTAGTGCTTCGTAAGCTTCTACTGTGGTGTTATCAGGGGCCTTGCCATACATGGTCTTGTACAGGCTCTTGAATGAAACTAAGTCAGGTGCTTGACGAAGGTGTGACAGTTCACCATCACGAAGCTGAGAAGTAAAGTCGGCTAGGTTCTGAAGTTCCTTGCCTTTAACCTTTTGGATTTTAGCTTGGTAGGGTTTGACAAGACCACTTACGAGGTTTTGGCCAGCCTCAGCCTGCATGAACTTACCACCAAGGCGGTCACCTAGGCGGATAGTGGAAGCACCAAAGACTTTGTTGATTGTGTCACCGATAAAGTTAGACTTCTCGACAAGCTCAGCGGCCTCTGGAAGCCCAAGGACATTCAAGCGTTGCTCAGCTTCAACAAACCAACCACGGCCTTCTTCTCTCTTGACAACCTTTAGGCTTGGGTCAGCTGAGGCTACAGCTTCTGCGTCTGCCTTACGGCTGAATGCTTTACCTGAGCCATCCTTACCCATACGAACGACAACCTTAAAGTCATCTGAGCCTTCATCAATAACTCTACGTGTGTTGACAACAACGTCACCTACGTTCTGAGCAATCTTAGCTGCTGTCTGTGTGGCTACCTCTTGGATTACCGCAGGTGGTACATACTCACCAAAGGAACCCTTGCGGTTTAGGTCTTCAAGCTTCTCAGATAGAACGTTCTTGCGTGTACCGTTACGTGTGGTGACACCTGAAGGACGGGACACAGGGCCTTTAACTGCATCAAGCTCTTCTGGAAGGGTGCGACCAGCTACGATAGTGTCCGTTTGGACACCTGCATCATCAATCATCTTGGTAGCTACTTCAGCCGCAGCAACTTCGTCACCAATGACAGCTACAACGTCAACAGGTTTACGGGCCTTGTAGAGGCCGTGAAGCTTCTTGCTAACCTCTACCCCCTCAAAGACAGCCTTGGTCCCTGTAAGACCCGCTTTGGCGACCTTAGTAGCGCCTAGGGTAGCAATGTCAGCTGCACCAAAGAGTGCGTTGAGGCCAGCCATGGGGTCATCCCCTAGGTATGTGGCGTCATTAGCTGCTTTGTAGAGGTTCCAGATGCTATCCTCAGAGAAGATACCTTCGGACTTACGTTCCGCTACGTAGTCCTTAGCCCAGTCCTTAAACTCCTCAGGACTAAGCGTGTTGAAAGCCCCACGAATGTCGTCACCCTCACGGTTTGACCTGAAGGTTACGTTCTCAAAGGCTCCTAGAGTTATCTCACGGAGAATGTTAACGTCAAGGAAAGAGATAACTTTGGAGAAACCTGACTGGTCGTTCTCTTCAAGCTCCTTTTGGAGCATGTTGTTCCAGATTTCCATGTTTGTCATTGTGCGAGCAGCATAGCTGTCCACATCGTTATCTGACAACATAAGGTTCTGGATGAGCATGTACTCACCAAGGGTCATATCGTCACCCTTGGCTTTACGTTGCTTGATAACCTCAGCAATCTCCTCAGGCTGCAAACCATCTTCATAGGCTTTGTCGATAGCCAAGGCATAGTCAAAGTTCAGAGCCTGAGTTTTAGCTAGGACTTCGGAACGGTTGTCACCAACCTCACGTTCAGCCTCAATCTGATCCACAGGCTCACCTGTAGCGATAGCTAACTCTTGGGCTTTGTTCTTCTCTACTTCACTATTGGGGTTGAATACAAGAGTTTCATCCATGCCCTCAGAGTCAAGCTGGAGTTGCTCTTCGTTGGCGATTGCATCGTCTAGTGTAATAGGAGTTACCACTTCGTTAACCCTTCAGAGTATCGTAGAAAGAACCAATCTGACCAGAACGACCTGCGGCTCCAAAACCAAGGCCAGCCACAGTACCGAACAGGTCAGCCTGAGAACCGAACTGAGAAGCCTGAGAAGAAAGACTTGTGTACTGTGTGCTAAGGCCTGACATCATGCTACCAAAACCAAGGTTCGACCCAAGCTGTGAGCTAAGGCTTGACAGACCGCCAGACACAGCTGAGCTTCCTGAGACACCAAGGGCCTGTGCTTGTGCTTGAGCCTGTGAACGAGCAATGATACTCTGGCGGATAGCTGACCTACGTTGACGAGTGGCCTGCTGTCTTTGTTGTTGGATTTGAACGTCAGCTGCACGAGCCTGTGCTCTCGCTGATTTCTTCTGAGCGCTTACAGATGCTACAGTACCTGCAATACCAACCCCAGCGCCAATAACTGCTACACCCGTTGCCGCTGCTGTTGCCGCTGAAGCGCCTAACGCTAAGCCAATACCTGTGGGCATCTTAAATCTCCTTCTGGAAAGTGGCTTCAATCTTCTTGTAGCCAAGCTTGTTATACATTTTGGAAAGGTCAGCTAGGTCTTCAATGTGGGACATTGTGACACATCTGACACCCTGACCTATAGCCCACTCTTCGTATGCTTTTAGAAGTCTAAGAGCAGCTGATCCGCCCCTATGGTCTTTGTCTACGTACCAAGCAAGTTCATCTGCTGTTTTGTCCTTAGAGAACAGGTGCTGGTAGACGATAGCTGTTACAAATCCTACGATCTCACCGTTAAGTTCAGCTACGAAAAACTTGATAGCTGACCCACCGTTCACAGCTGTCTGAAAGGTTTCGAGAGTTCTAGCTGTGTCAAACTTAAAGGGCTGCTTAGACTCTTTGTGGAAGCTCTTGAAAAGCATTAGGCAGTCCAGAGCGTCATCTTCTATGGCTTCACGAATGTTTACTTTTGACATTAGAAACGTGAGTTCCTTCCTTGGATCATACCCCAGCCTAACAGAATGAAGTCTTTACCCTGTTCGCTTTCATAACGGATACGCATTGAACGTCCTGTACCACGAACTTTAAGCCTTGTGGTGACAACTGACTCAGGGTAGTTAAAGGTTGTCAGGTCATTTGGGTTAACCACTACAGGGAACTTAAGGCGGTAGGCCTGCTGACTTGCACCAAAGTTTGAGTTGAAGTCCCAAGCTGTTGACACAAGCAGTGAGGACGGACGGACAACCTCATAGCCTGACACCTCGTTACCAGTAAACCCTTCTTCTGTCAAGCGAGTGTAGACCATAACGTATGGTGCTGACTTCTTGGTCACTAGGTCACCTACGAAGTCGTAGCCTGTCTCGGCGTAGGATGAGTAGTTTGTGTCACCCCAGTCAAGGAAGCTCGTGCTTGAGAAGGAACCCATGGTAACTTTGTCTGTTGCTCCGTCACGGATCAAAAGGACAATAGCTGGGTCACCTGTGTTGAACGTAGAGATTTGCTCAGATACAACATCGTCTCCCGTTGAGGTGACAACATCGTCTGCACCGTTGTTTGCCGTTACGTCAAGCTGAAGTTCCTTAGCTCCAAAGCCTGAGTAGAACGCAAGACCAACAACACAGTCTGTACTTACTGTTTGGTTCTCAATGCGCCAAGGGTAGAAGGCTTGCAGAGGAATGTCTAGGATCAGGAAGTTGTTGAGCTTTGAAGTAACAGTTTCGTCATCATCAGGGTAAGCCCAGTATACACGTTTGTTGATACTGTCGTAGCTTGAGACAACTGCTTTCTTTGCGTCTGAAGAGATGCCATCCCAGTATGTTTGGATTGTTGGGATCGTAATGTTCTGCTCTTGGGCTGAGCCTGACACTTGGTCAAACTGAAGTGTGTGGATACCGAAACGTGACCACCAGAAAGGGACACCTTCAGCTGCCACAAAACTTTCAGGGCTAAGGATACCAATACGTGACACACGGTTAACAGAGTAGGATGACGCCTTGAATACACCGTCAACACCTGTGATCTGCCATACACCATTCTCAGCAAAGATAAAGAGAGACGCTTGGTATGCATAAAGCCTTTGGATGTTGATGGCATCTGAGATGTGGATTTCACCACCGTCTGTGTCCAAAAGGTCTGAAAGGTATTCTGCTGTAGGGTCATTGACCTGATAGCATTTACCAAAGTCATCTACACTATTGGTCAGCTTTGAGAAGAGGATAGTGCCTGCGTTCTTAGCACTCTCCAAGCCAGCGTAGAACACACGACCTGAGAAGGACTCGACGCACTTGAAGCGGGACTCTTCTGTCTCTGTGGTAATACCTGCTACACCTGAGACTGCTGAACGGTTCTTACTGAAGAAGTCAAGTACGAAGTGGCCGTTGCCTGTAAGTGATGTACCACCGAAGACCTTATCGAACTCAGCTGCGTCATAGTTGTTATCTGCATCCTTACCTGCGTACCAAGGATGCGTAAGCTTCTTGGTGAGGTCAGAGGGAGCACCTGAAGCACCCCAGCCTGTGTTCTTTGCGTCATACTGACGAAGGATTGAAGGTGTGCTGTCGTCTGTGTAGTACTCGTCAACTTCACCCTGCCACTCAAAGTCACGGGTCTGAAAGTCAATGACAGAAACTGTGTAGCTTCCAGCAGCGTAAGCAATAGACAGCGTGTCGATGGCTGAGGAGGAGACTACAAGCTTACCTTCAAGTGTAGTGAACTGACACTTAGCTGTCTCAGCACCTGAGGAGCCTGAGAACTCATAGGTTGAAAGGTCTACACTGTTGGCTTCAATCTGGTCTGAGTAAGGGAGGTCCGCTTTGTTGTAGAAGTAAAGCGTTGAGCCTTTCTGAAGGACAAGAAAGGTAAGGTCAGCATTACCACCAACGTTGACCCATTCACCTACTGAGGTAAGCTCTGAGTCAGATAAAGTAAAAGAGGAAAGCGTAAAGCTCTCCTCAGTGGCGACACCAAGTCTACGGCGGCGTGTGCCATCACGACGAAGGTCGCAGTTCAACTCGTCAACTGAGGCTCCCTCAGGAAACGTTAGCTCCGCCGCTTCCGTTATCAGACCCTTGACGAAGTTGTTTACTGCCTTCTGATTTAAGCTTTGCGCCATCTTTAGCCTTCTTACGTTTCTCGTAGTTGTCACCGAACTCTTTACGACGAGCATGGGGTGTCTGAGGTTTGTTGGCGAGATACTTCTTTACGCCAGCTTGGGCTTTCTGTATTGACGAATAACGACCACTTAGTTCCTTTGGAACACTACCGCTTTCGACTTGAATGACAAAGAACCTAAAGCCACCTCTCTCTTTGACTATGTGTATTGACCCAATGAGTTTGTCTGTCTTACACTCGCACCTCTGGTTTTCGGTGTCGTGGATAAACTCAACCATTAACGTCTCCCGTAGTTAGGTCTTGCATTCTGCTTCTTGGTTTTGAACTGGTCGTTCTGTACGTACGACTTAAGACGACGAGCAGTCTGTTCTACCTTTGGGTCTGACCCTGACTTAAACAGAGAGAAGCAAACTGACTTAGCCTCAGCAAGCAAGTAGGAAAGCATTACGTCATCAATGTCAGGCTCGAAGGAGTCCGTCTGACTGAACGTAGGCAGGATGTAACCAAAGGCTCTCGTCTTGCTGGAACTAAGGGTGCTTTCAACTGACACATTAAAGCTGTTCATAACAATGTGATCATCATCAAAGCTTGTGTAGTACGAAGGCTGTACGTCATTACGTACGTAAATGTCAGTGCCTCCTGCAACGTCCTTAACGGCAACTGTGTTGCCTGCTGTCTCCTGCATACGGTTAAGGAACTCCATAGGCTCAACGTAGGAAATGACAGCGTAGTCAGACGTTGCTGTTGAGCTTACGTTGTAACGGATTTCCTCAAGCTTGCGTGTGTTGCTTGGGTAGGTAAAGTGTGTTGGTTTGGTGTTATCAGACAGTGACACAAGCTTAACCAGTTGGCGGTGCTCAGGGATGTCTCTGGCTGAAATGATGTTGTAGTATGTGTCTTCGATAACGGAGGCAACTTGCATAGCCTCAACGGTATCTGAGATTGTATTGACACCCTCTGAGTCCATATCACTCAGGATAGATTGTGTCATGCTGAGTAGGGTACGTCTCATGCTTTAAAGTTCCCTGCGATTGTCAGGTAAGATGATGCCATATCAAGAGTAAAGCTTGCGCCAGCCTTGACCCAGATTTCAAGGTAGTCATTCTGCTCAAGAGTTGTTTGACCTACCAGTGTGCAGTTGCTCCACTCACCTGAGATTACCGTTTGGATATTGTGAGCACCACCTACAGCCACACCATTCTTGTACAAAACAAACTCAACATTCTTGTTAGAACCTGAGTTGTTCTTAATGCTCATCGTGAAGTTTACCGTTGCTACAATGCTCTCTACTTCGGTATACTGAAGGCGAGCGTTAGGTGTTGCGACACCAGCGAAACCGTTGTTCTCAGAGATAATAAAGGTAGGGTCTAGTGGTGTTAGTGTTGTTGTTGTGTTGTGTTGGTAAGCTGGAGTTGTTGTATCAAAGTCTACATAAGCACCAATGTAATGGTGGGCGTGAACCCAAGAGCCTGTGCCCGCACCATTGGCAACATAAACAGAACCATTAGAAGCCGCAGCTACACCCTTAGGTTCGTGAAGGTAAGGGTCTGTCATTGTTGAGTGGTTTACGTTAGCCATAAGTAGCTCCTAGAAGTATATGTATACTGTAACCCTGCCAAGGCATAAGATATTATACACAGAATAATGTGGTCTGTCAAGTAGAAAGTGGAAGGGGAGCCGAAGCCCCCCAACCGTGTGCTTTAGACGTCTGGGTTTGTAACCACTGTGACGATACCTTCTGGACGGTACTTCTTGACACCGTAACGAGCAGTAGTAACATACTCGTGACGTTGGTAGTCTTTGTTGTACTCGTAGTCCACCTCAGGCATTTGACGCCATGCACCCACGAATGGGTTAGCTGTTGCATCAGCTGAGAAGAAGAGGTTAGCAACACCAGCGTTGACTGAGAAGTCGTTGCCTGTTGCGCCATCTTTCTCAAGGAGTGCTGAGTCAGCAACGTCAGCTTTGAGGTAGTTAGAAGTGTAAACGTCGAAGCCGTATACGTTAGCTACGAAGCGCATACCAGTTGCGATACCGTCACGTACAATACCTTCCCACATTGGGTTGTTTGACACGTTGACAAGGTTTGTCAGTGTGTTCAGTTGGTACTCTACTGATGGGTCAACAACAGCTACGAGGTTACGGTCAGGAACGTTTGACTTCTTGAGGGCATAACGTGCGAATGCAAAGTCAGCAAGCTCAAGACGACCACCGTTACCACCTGACATACGGTGTGCAACACCATCAAGTGTTTCAGCTGAGTTAGCTGTTACGCCAACTTCAGGTGAAGCGAATGTGGTTGCTTCGAAGTGTTCCATGATTGCACGTTCTTGTTCAGGAACAAAACGGGCTTCAAGCTGTGCGCTGTAGAATGAGTCCTGAGCAGCTTTCTTAGTGATGTAAGAAGCTGACTGGAGGTATTTGTCTACAGTGAATTGGAACTCAGCTGTGTCCATCGGTGTGTATGCAACTGCTGCGTCTTCTGTGTAGTCAGCTACAGTTGTTTTACCGATTGTTGGGATTGTGAATGTGTCACCATCTGGGAATCCATCAAGCATACGCACGTAGCGTTGTGCTTGCATTTCATCACGGAGGATGTCTTTGAGTTCTGAGGAGTATACCTCTGAACGAATCAGACGCTGCATGTCTGTGTTTGAGGAAATCATACCAGCCATTGTGCTAGTCCTTTCTTAGAGTTTAATTGCCGAACTTGTCACCCAACCGCATCTTATCTTCCATAAGCTGTTGCTGGACTTTCGGTGTATAGTAAGTGTGACTGTCTGTACGACGAAGGTTCTGGTAGTAAGCCCAGTTACGATCCGCCGTGGTTTGCATATTGACACCTTCAGTTCGAACCGAACCTTGAACCATTGGGTTAAAGGCATTCTTCGGTTTCTCACCAACAAGAGTTAGGAAGGCGTTAGGTGACTCAGCAGCAATGTCCTTAAGGCGATCCATTGACATACCAAGCTCTGCGGCTTTCTTCTTGACAACATCGGCAGCTTCTGTGCCGAATGCTTTCTCAAGCTCTTGATCAACGAAGGAAAGGTTCTGGTTTACCAGAGAGTCTTTCTCACGTTGAGTAAGTGTTTTCTCTACAAGGCTCTTTAGGTCTTCCTCACTCATGCTTGCAGTGGTGTTCTGATCATCAGCGCTACCGTTATTATTGTTAGGCCCTTCAGGTTTCGCATCGGTAGTTCCAGCGGCCTGTGTCTGAAGGTGTTCAAGAACTTGGTCTTTGTAATCTTGTTTCTTCAAGTCTTCACGCATTTGCGTTAGTTGCTCTTCAAGATTCTTAATGTAACCATCAGCCTCCAGCTTACCTTTAGCTAGAACTTCAGGGTCACCCCAGTTCTCTCCCTTTGCCTCGACGAGTTTCTTCAAGTATGACTCCTGTGGTGAGGCTTCAACTTGTGTCTGCTCTGCGTTCTGATCGGTCTGTTCGGTTGCAGTTCCGTCAGTAAATACCATGTGTTATTCCTTGTCTAGGTTAATGAGGTCAAGCACTTGGTTTAGTGCTCGGTTATACCCAATCCGATCAGCTTGCTTATAGGCCCACGAGGGGCTGTCATAGTCAGCTGTGGCTGGTGCTTCCTTAAGCATAGACTCAAGGATTCCTTCGAGGGCTTCTAGGCTTGCTCTGTTGCTAATGATTGACTGACGGAGTGCGTCTTTGTCTTCTTTAGTCTTACAGGACTTAAACCAGATTGCCTTCATTATCTTTTCTTTTCTCTAGTGAGAGGACCTTAAAGGCCCATCTCTATTGCTGTTTGTTGTTCTTCTTCAAACTCAACTTGAGCTTCTGTAGCCATGCGTTGTGTCTCAAGCTGCTCAGTGACAGAGATGTTCTCACCGAACACTGCTGGTTCGCCAAGCTCTTCTGACAGAATACGGGCAAACTCTTTACCTGACATGTGTGCCGCAATGCTTGGGTCAGCAAGCTTAAGCTGGTACAGTTGTGTCAAGCTTTGGATACGGTTGGCACGTTCAGCAAAGTGACGAGCACCCATAGGGATGATCTTACCGTTAGCCTTGATGTCTTCCTTGGTGATCTGCTCGAAGAAGGCAAGGCCTGTGTCTTCGTTGAGGACACGTACTGTATCTGCATAATCCATGTTGCGACGAGCAGCCTCAAGCATGTCGTTAAGGATTGGCTCAAGGAACACACGCTCGAAGTGAGCAGTCTTGTGCTGGAAGATACGGCCAGCTGCTGTCATAAGCTGCTGTACCTCAAAGGCTGTCTTCTCGCCTGCACTACGGATACCCATAGCTTCACGAGGTGCTCCAGCCAAAGCCTCCATCTTGTTCTCAAGGTTCTGGATTTGGAAGTCAGCATTGAGTGCTGTTGTGTCTGGTGACAGATAACCTACGTCACCTTCTTCTCCCATGTAAATACGTGATGCTGGTGCGAACTCAAAGTCCTCTACGTCACCACGGATTTTAATCATTGGGTAGGCGATCTGGTCGAACACATCAGCCTTAAGGTTCTCAAGGTGGTCAATGCGGTACTGCATACCTACTAGGTTATCCAGAGGACCCATAGCATAAAGGTTGTCAGGACGCTCACGCCAGCCCGCATGGTGAATAGGAGTAGTGCCAAGCCAGCTAGGGTTCTGCTCATTTGACAGAACGTACGCACGGTCAACTACAGTGATGACACGGTTCTTAAGGAAGCTGCCTGACTCTTTGTCGTAGATGTCACCGTAGAACGTGAGAAGCTCAACGTAGTTTGACTCGTAGTATTCTTTGACAGATGTAAAGCCATCCGCAATGAAACCCTGAGTTTTGTTTTCGTCTACCTCGTTGCCGCCCATTGCTGCACGGTTGCTGACCATCTTCTCCATGATCTCTGACATATAAGAGTTCTCAGAGGATGACTCAATCTTACGAGCAATCTCACCTAGGCTAAGAACTGAACGAACGATCTTAGGGCTTTCGGCAAAGCTAGGGGCCAGAGGGTTAAAGCAAACATCGTAAGGTGACAGACGGACAACTCGTGGGCCTACGTAGCTTACGATACGTTCACCATCTTCAAACTCAGTGTAGTCCTTGACAAACTCAACAGTAGCAAAGCAGTTACCATACTGAATGTAGTCGTTGATAAGTTTGCTTGCTGTGTTCTCAAAGTCTGACTGACGGACTTTGTTGAGCATGTATGACTGGATTGCGTCACGTTTGTTCTTTGTGTTTGAGTCTTGGTCTGTAGCTTCAAAACGGAACCAACGCTTCTGAGGGAACAAAGCAGCAAAGTAGTTTGCGTGAAGGTTGTCCGCAATCTGAGTCAGCTTAGGTGTTGTGGTGCTGTTAGTCCAAGGGAGCTTACTGTTGGACGTAGTGCGTGTGTCAGTGGCGTACAGGTAGTTACGCAACTCTTTCCACTCTTCGATCTTGTTAGACCGTGCGTGGTTCCATGTGTTGAAACGATCAGCAATGTCTACAGCTAGGCCGTGTGGATTGATGATATTCTCAAGATCAACTGTTGTGCCAGCCATTAAAAGCTTACGCCTCCGAACTTCTGATGAAAGTTTACCACATTACCGCTAGTTCTTCTGACGGTACGGGAAGGTTTTACAGCCATGTCGATAACGGATGCCAAAGCGTCGATAACGTCATCGTGTGGTGGGTTACGTGACTGGAGTTCTTCTTCAAGTATCTGGTTGTTACCACCACGGTAATGCCAGATGCTGAGGTTGTCGTAACGAGGCTCAAGTACTGACGCAATGCGTTCCTGCTTGTTACCTTGGTTCTTGTTAGGGCGGAACTCTTCGATGCTAAGACCTAGCCCGTGTTCCTTTACAAGCTCCTTAAGTTGCTTAACGATTGCAACCTGAGCTACTGTTGTTTCAGCCCGCATCTTACGGAATGACCATTTGCTAACTAAGTGAAAGATGTGATCAAAGTAAACTGATATGCGGTCTGTACGGAACCTGTCGATGTCTAAGACGTAGACGTTGTTGTCAGCATCAATACCAATGACAACAATGGCCGTGTAGTCAGCTTTCTTGCTAAGGCTGAAAGCAAAGTCAACTGCGGCAAAGACGTTAAGCTTCTTGTCACGGAAGAACCAGAAACCATTCTCTTGCTTAAGGTGCTTCTGCTCGTAGTACTGAAACTTCTCGGAACCTACAGGTACGTTATCAGGGTCAGAAGGATCATTGTAGTACTGTGCTCGGAACTGACCCTTGTCTAGGTACTGACCACGTTTCTTGGCAAGAACCTTAATGTCAAACCCGAACCACTTACCGTCCTTACGCTGCATACGTGGCCATAGCATTTCACCTGTGCCATCACCACGATCTTCTACAGGCTTCTGGAAGACTTCGTAGATGTTCTCTTCACCAACCTTCTCACCCTCGTCATCGTAAAGGTCTTCAACCATCTGAAGGAGATCGTTGTAAAGATCAATGGGATGGTAACGTGTACCTACGACCCACTCCTTTGCGTCAGCACCTTCAATGGATGACAGAAGGGAGTATTGGCTTTTAACCTTGTTACGACCTTCACCTGAGTATGCGTTCTCATAGACAACAACGTCATCCAAGACAGCAATGTCACAGTGCATACCTGTAAGAGAAGTTGTAAGACCGCCTGTGAAGACCGATGGGTCTCTGATCTTTTCTTTCTTACGGTCTGGGTGGTCCAGAGCAATCTCTGAGTTTGTCCACTTAGACCTCTTGCCCTCCTCACGGTGTACGTGGTCAGGCCAGTAACGGTAGTACGTGTCAGAAGTAAGGATGCTCTTGATGAATGACAGCTGCTTCTCTGCAAGGTTAGCTGTTGCTGAGATATATAGAACACGAAGGGTTGGGTTCTTGGTTAGTTCCCAAGCTACACGATAAGCTACTAGACGAGACTTACCGTGGTCACGAGGAAACAATAGAAGCTGATGTGACTTAGCATCTGGGCGTGTCCACCAGTCACAGACGTCCTCGTGGCACTGTCCAAGTACTTGCTCAGGAGCTACAAGCTTAATGAAAGTAACAAGGTCAGCTTCAGCTGCAAGTTTAATCTGTTCTAATGAAGTCATTCTACCACACGGTTTTGGAGATGTCAAGAGTTAATTGTACTTAAGGCTTTACAGGCCATATTACATCATGTGGAAAGCCAGCCTGCTCAGGCACATCAAGCAATGCCTGACGATACACAGCCCATGCAGCCTGCTCCTCAGCACTAAGAGCAGCCCAACGCAAAGCATTGCCAGCAATAGGGTCAACCTCAGTGGCGAGCTTCATGTTACGTTCTTCTCGGACAGCCTGTGCTGCGGCTTCATCAAGCTCAGCCTGAGTTGGTGGAACGTATGCTGCTACGTCATCTGCGGAAATCATAGCTGCCAGCAAGACGTTGTTGTCGATTGTCATGTCTGTATCGGCAGGATCAAGTGTGTAGGGAATCCAGCCGTGCTCAGGGTGTTCGATCTCACAGTCGATACGTGTGTCGTCGATGTACTTTGCGTTGCGGTAGTCCATTATGAAATCCTCACAAAAAGAGTTAACGATACTTTTGCAGAAGACCAGTTGACACGACCCATGGCTCTCCATGTTCCAGAGACAGCGGTTGGCCCTCTTGTGGCAATGGCATCAGTACCCCCCGTGAAGCTGTCTCCGCCAATAGGATTCCAGTTAAATATGCCTGCGGGGTATAGGCCCGAACCTGCATAGGTAGTTCCATCTACCACGGTTGTTGTGTAGTATAGGAACGCATACGTACCAACATCGCCAAAGGTTGTAGGCGGCGCTGTATCAATCCCAGTCAAAGCTGAACCATTGCCACTAAAAGAAGTCGCAGTTACAGTCCCGACATTAGAGATGTTCCTGCTGTCATCAATGACCGTAGTGCCGTTTACTTTAATCGCCATCTTCGTGTCCTTCCACTATTAGCGTTCATATTACCAAGGCAAGCCAGTGGTAGTCGTTGGGTTCAACTCGGCATTGATCTTGTCAGCAATGGCTGTCTCAATGTCTGCCTTCACAACAGTGTTCCAGACCCAGTGAAGAACAAAGTCTTCGTTCAGGCTGTCGAATGCAATGAAGTCAGGAGCAGAGGCGTCTGGTGTCCATGAGCATGTCCCGTATGCAGAAGCCGTAGCCTCTCCATCAGCCCCCTCACAACGCCAGTGTGCCACTGTAACGCCACCGTCTACTGTGTTGCGTTCAAGTTCTGCGATAGTCCAAGTGTATGTGATCATTTTACAAGCCTTCCGTTGAGTTGGATTTTCGCAGGTTAATATCTGCGGGGAGTATTTGAAGGTTCCAAGGGACATGAAGCCCTGAAACATGTTTTCCCTGTAACGGGATTATATGGTCCACATGATAGGACTCACCAGAAACCCTCTTCAAGTCCGCTGCAAGCCAATACATGTCGTTCATTTCTTGGTGGTGCTTTTCGCTTAGCCAAGGTGGCGACCTGTGAGACTTCGCTGCTTCCCGTCTTTTTTGTTTAGCAGCGTTTTTATCTGGGTTCAAAAGCCTCCAAGAACGAGAATATGCTCTCCTCTTATCTCCGTTCTCCTGAAGATACTTGTCCATCCACAGTTTCCGCTTTTCAGGGTTGCGAGCCAAATAAGATTTTTGGTTTAGATAAACCTTGTCAGGGTTGTCTTTTTGCCACTGCAAGTTTCTCCCTTTGAGACACACAACGCATGTGCCGTTAGAAGTCTGGCGCTCAGCCACGTGTCCATGCAGGCAGGGGCGACCAGTATAATATCTGGTCTTACCCTCTGCTTTTGCTTCTGCACGTTCTTTGGGCTGAAACACCATTTAAGCTTATCCTTCCAGTTTTGCTTCTAGCGCTTCAATGCGAAGCTGCTGTTCTTTCAGCGCTTCAACAAGGACAGCCACCATGTTTCCGTATTTGACAGACTTAATGCCTTGGTCGTTAGTGCTAACCACCTCGGGCAATACTTCTTCTACCTCTTGGGCGATGAAGCCTACCTCTGAGCCGCCATTCTCAATCCAATCGAATGAGACACCACGCAAAGCGTTCACTGCATCCAGTGAGCCTGTGAGGGTCTCTACGTTTGTCTTGAGTGTAGCATCTGAGGTGGTGTTGAAGTTGGCAGCATTAGCTGTGCCAGAGAGGTAGAGGTCTTTGAAGCGATGGCTTGGTGCGCCAAGGTTGAGTACATTGTCACGGTTGCCACCATCAGTTTTAATGGGTGTGATGCTGTTGTCTACATGGGATTGGAAGGCTATACCT
>UEXM01001570.1_pt1 | contig 18578 bp, 25 predicted proteins | sample 1796661 | NCBI WGS metagenome assembly UEXM01 (sample SAMEA4772469, study PRJEB27181) | metagenome | reverse complement strand
GTAGCTAGTTTGTATATGTAAACTGTCGAACGTTAAAAGCCACGCAATTATATATCGAAAATTCGTATATATACAAAACAATATAATGAAATGATTGGGAACCCCAAAATTAAAAATTGACTTTGTAAATAAAAACAAAATAAAATTGCATAGGGGCTACTCTCTACTTCCCTATAAATTAAAACAGTGACATTAGGGTCTTAGACCTAGCCTAGTAAGTGGCTATTGTCACACTTTCACTTAATTTAACTATGTATATAACAGGTAAAAATGAGTATTCTTGTGTAATATACTAATTTAAGCACAAAAGCTAAGATATTTATAAAAAAGACACACAAAAAATTATGGCACAAACAACAAAACAGCTTAAACAGGCAAGAAAAGCTGAGAAGCGTAGAGATAAAAAAGTATATGGCAAGGGAGAAGCGGGTAGAAGAGCTAAAATGGCAGCCCAGGCTAAAGAAGCAGCTAAGAAAAAAGCAGCAAGAGCACAAGAAAGAGCAATATCATCTGTTGAAAGCACAGAGGGAGCTTCAATGAAGAAATATGGAGCTAGCGCTAAGAAGTTGAAAAGAGAAGTTAAGAAAACTAAGAGCACTAGCGAGACTGGAAAGCAAACTGTTAAAAACGTATTTAAAAAAGGAGATACATTCGCTTCTAAACAAACTAAAAAAACAACTAGAAAAGGTCCTAACTCTGCAGAAGAAGCAAGACTTGGTGTTGTTAAGAAAAAAACAAAGCAAACCGCTAAGATGAGTGGTGGAACAGGTGCTAATGAAGGTGGAAAATATAAGTCAAAAACAAAGTTTGTAAAAGACGGTAAAAAAGCAACAAGTAAAGTTGTAGAGAAGAAAAACAAAGGAGTAAAAACTAGAAAAGAAACAGTTAAGTCCGGTGGAAAAAAGATAAAACTAAAATCTATGCCAATGAAAGAAGGGCCAGCAAAAAATCCTAAAAAATATGGATCAAGCATGGCAGGTGAGAAGTATGATGCTAAAGAAGCTTATAACAAAAATTTGACTGCATCGGCTAGATTACACTATCTAGAAAACGAAAGACATGACAAAACAAGTAGACCTTCTATACATAAGCACATGAGAAATTTTGGTGGATCAATGAAAAACCATAACATGGGAGCTGCTATGAAAGGAACACCTCCAGGAAGCAGGATGCAAAACTTAGCTAAGAAAGCTATGAACAATAGACCTGCACAATATACTGACTCAGGACAAAACTATAGAGATGCAAACAACAGGTTTATTAGTGGAAGCAGAGTAGATGAAGGAGAATTATCTCCTGTTATTAGAAAATCTCCTATGAGACCTTATGTTAAGGCTAGCAAAGACTCTATGTACGCTGGTGAAAAACTTTTCTTGACTAAAGAAAAAGGTGCTATGAAGAGAACAGGTAAACCAACTAGAAAAAAATAAATTATGCCTATAATATATACTTATCCAGTAAAGTCTACTGCTAATGATAATGATTTAATATTAATATCAGATTCGCAAGACAGTAACAAGACTAAACAAATTAAGATCGGTGATTTACCAGGTGGTAGTAGCTCAGGTGTATCTTCTGTAACAGCTACTTTACCTGTTGTGTCTTCAGGTGGTAACACTCCTGTTATATCATTAAAAGATCTAACTGGCTTTGGAACTGCTGGACAAGTAATAAAGGTAAACTCTGGAGCTGACGGCCTTGAATGGGGCGCAGCTGGTGGAAGCACTTCACCAGGTGGATCTGATCATAGTGTTCAATACAAAGATGGTAGTGCTTTCGCTGGTGGTAATGATCTTACGTTCCATCCAACTAATAATATATTCTCAGTAAAGCACACTGTTATTGTAAAAGGACAAGGCAACGGAAATCCTGCAGGTAGATTAAAATTAAATTGCGAGCAAGATAGCCATGCTATTACTTTAGAAGGTCCTGCTCACTCTGGCGGCGCTGACTATACTTTAAAATTTCCTAGTGGTGCTCCTGGTACTTCTCAAATATTAGAGTATGAAAATTCTACCAACAACTTAAGGTGGATAGCTACTCCGACTAGTAGTGGTGCTACGCCAGCCGCTGGTGCAACAGGCCAAGTTCAGTACAATGACGGAAGTAATGGTTTTGCAGCTAGTGCTAATATAACAATAGGTGGAACACCTAATGTGCTAACAGTTAAGAACATCGTACAAACTAGAGGCGATGGTACTAATGCTGGTAAGTTTAAGATATGGTCTAATGATAATTTAAAATATGTATCTATAGAAGGTCCACCAAACGGCGGCACTGACTATGATATTAAAATGCCAAACGCGGTTGGTACAGCTAACCAAGTATTAAAGTTACCATCAACTATACCTGGGTCAGGTGCTAGCCAATTAGTTTGGGGTGATGCAGGAACTTCTTATACTTTACCTTTAGCTACAAATAGTATTAGAGGTGGTATTAAAGTAGCGGGATTAACTAGGGATGTTAGCCCATTGCAAGCACCATCAACTGACTCTAGTAGAGATTATCAAGTTCAAATAAACACAAATGCTAGTTATTCAGAACAATTATTTGTAAATGTACCTTGGACAGACACTCAACCTCTTTCTTACTCTGCTGGTACAGGTTTATCCTTGTCTACTACTACATTTTCTCTAGCAACAGGCGCAGCTCTAACTAACTTAGGTGGTGGATCTGGTACTACATATCTTAGAAAAGACGGCACATGGCAAAGTCCCTCATCAACAGCTGCTGCAGTAGGGCATTGCTCAGTTGATTGGGCTGATGGATGTGACTCTTTCGCTACAGGAAACTTAATAAGACTTTATAGATTTACTAATTCAGCAGATTTTACAACTACTAGAGGTTGGGTATTTATAACCAACAATAGTGGTGGTGGTTCAGAAACTCCTCTTACCTTTTCACTAGGTTTATATAGCGGGACAAATATGGGCACAATTAATGGATTAACTCTACTAGGCAGTGGAACCTCATCAAACAATCCATCAACAGGTCTTCTTGCTATAAATCTAACAGCTGCTTCAGGATATAGTTTAGCATTAAATAAAGGCAGTCATTACTTTCTTGCTTTAATGGCTAAAAATAGTAATAGTGGAACTGCTGTAGCTGGCAGATCTATAAATACAGCTATATCTTCAATAGCAAATTACCAAGGAAACTTACCAGGTGCTACTAGCTTACCAACATCTTTGCCGGCTGAAGGACAATCTTTTAGCTTGCAAAACTATGCATTTGCCTGCACATTAGTATAAATAACCGAACTATCATGTGATAGTATATAATAACCAAAGTTTAACTAAAACCAAATACAATGACGTTTTTATATACCCGCACTAATACGTGGTCTAGTGCACCACAACCAACAGAAGATACCATTAAGTACTGGAAACATATTTCACAGAAGAAAAACTGGAGAATAGTACAATTACCTAATGGATTTTTACAAACCGAATATAAAGCTATCGACTCAGATGAATGGATCGATGTTACCAGAAGAGAAACAATAGCTGGAGCAGAACAAGCAATAGATGCTTCTATTGAACATTATGCTAAAAAGCTAGAGTTTACCAAAGGACCGAAAGTAGTTAAAACCTTCGAGTAAAATATTCAAATCAATTATATTTAATTAAATCAAATGCAAGAATTAAAGTTAGTTAAAAACCTGACTTTTGGTGAAACTGCCAGGAGTCAGGTATTAACTGGGGTTGAAAAACTTACTAATGCAGTAGGTTCAACCTTAGGAGCAAGTGGACAATGTGTTATATTGGAAGATGGCAATGGTGCACCACAAATAACAAAAGATGGAGTAACGGTAGCTAATGCTATTACGCTACACGATCCATTAGAAAACATCGGAGCTACGCTAATCAAACAAGCAGCTCAAAGAACAGTATCAGATGCAGGTGACGGAACTACCACTGCTACTGTATTAGCTAAAGCAATACTAGATCAAGCTAATGAGCATTCGCTGTTAGATGATCCAAGGACTATGAAGCAAGGTATTGAATCAGGTGTTAAAAATGTTATAAAATATTTAAACAAAAAGTCCAGGAAAGTAACTGGCAAAAAAATAGACCAAGTAGCTACTATATCAGCTAATAATGATAAGGAGCTAGGCAAGGTCATAGGAGAAGCATTCCGATTAGTAGATGAGACAGGGGTTGTTATGATGGAAACAAACGAACAGCCTGAAACTGTAGTTGAGTTAATAGAGGGTGTTCAATATGATCAAGCACTTAAGAACAACCACTTTATTACCAACATAGAAAAAGGAACGGCTGAACTTGAAAACCCTTTGGTTCTAATTGTAGAATCAGTGATACCCAACGTGAGGAAGATTCAGTCTGTCCTTGAATTTATTATAAAAAATGGTAAGAGTCTTCTTATCATTGCAGATGTTGACCCACAAGTAGTTTCTGCGCTTGCTATGAATAAAACGAAGGGTAATATAAAAGTCAACATCATAGATGCGCCAACATATGGAATCAGCAAAAAAGATGTATTATCAGATCTTTGTGCGGTCACTGGCGCTACACTTATTAATGAGGACCTTGGTGATGATATGGATATAATACAACCAGAACATTTAGGTACATGTATTAAATCTGTTACTAATCACGAAGAAACAATATTACAAGTTGATTTAACTGAGAATACAGAAGTTAAAGATACTATTGCCTTATTGGAAAAGAATATAAAAGAAACTAAAAACCCTAATATTATAATTAGACTAGAGAAACGATTAGCTAAATTAAAAGCTAAAGTTGCTACAGTTAAAGTTGGGGCAAACTCTGAGATAGAGCTGAAGGAGAAGAGAGACAGGGTTGAAGATGCTATTTGTGCTACAAAAGCCGCTATAAAAGAAGGTATTGTACCTGGAGGTGGTGTTGCTCTATTAAATGCTAGTTTTAATTTAAAACCTAAGTCTATAGGTGAAGAGGTATTATACCAAGCTATAAGAAGACCTTATGAATTAATTCTTAAAAATGCAGGTATAGAAAAACTAGAGAAGTTAGATGAAGGCAAAGGTTTAAACGTGGTTACAGGAAAAACGGTGGATATGGTAAAAGCCGGAATTATAGATCCTTTGTTAGTTACTAAGAGTGCCTTACTAAACGCGGCTTCAGTAGCTACAACTATACTATCTACCAACTGTGTTGTAAACAACATCAGAGTATGAAAGCAGTAGGTAAGTACATAGTAATAGATCCTATCAAAGAAACTGATACGACTACAAAAGGAGGTTTAATTTTAGCTGAAAAGCAAAGAGAGGACATTAGATACAGAAGAGCTAAGGTTGTAGAACCTGGCTCTGATATATCTGTATTAAAAAAAGATGATGAAATTTATTATGATAAATCAGCTGGATTTAATATTGAAATAAACAAAGAAGAATATAAAGTTATTAAAGAACATGACGTAGTTATTATTCTATGAGGAAGTTAACATCTGGTGATTTAAAAGAGCTAGGTTTACTTAAACATTATAGAATAATAAGGAAGTGGGCTTGCAAGACTAATGAATTAACAGATGCAGATCTAGAGCTACTAATTTATTTAGATGCTATAGATATGTTTACTAAAGATGATTTTAAAAAAGGTACGTACTCGTTTAGTTGGGATAACAGGCGCTGGAACAGATTATTGAAACAAGGGTGGATCGTAGTGTGGAGAAAACGAAACCGCACCACTCAAAAATATCATATATATAAAGTATCCTACAAGTGCAAACAGCTAATTAGTAGAATGTATCGTATTATGCTAGGCGAAGAAGAAATGCCTACAACAAAATTAGAAAAAAGTAATAGATATAGTTATAAAGTAATAACAAAATCTATAGACTACGTAAACAAAGATAAAACAAGATAATGCCTTATAAACAACCTAAACATACTCCATTGCACAATCACGGTGCTTCTGAGCCTTTAACAATACTTGCAACACTTGGAGCGAAAGCTGCTGTTGGTAAAGTAGCGGCAAAGACAGCTGCTAAAGGAGTTGCTAAAGCAACGGCTAAAACTGTAGCTAAAAAAGCAGCAGCTAAAGCAACAGCTAAAGCCGCAGCTAAAGCAACCACTAAAAAAGCAGCAGCTAAAACTGTAGCTAAAAAAAGCCTTAAACAAACAGTTAAACAAGTAGGGTCTCAAATTAAAGGTCAATATAGTAAAGCCATAGGTAAAGCTACTGGCAAAGGTGGTTTCTTAGAAGGTAAGGCTTCTGGTAAGATACTGTCAGGTAATGCAAAAGCTTTAACACAAGCTGATAAAGTTGATTTAGGTAGAAAAGCTTTTTCAGGTGGTCAACAGGTCGCTGGTAAAATCCAAGAGAAACAAAGCACAAAACCAGTTGCTGATGCTAGTTCTTTCACTAGCTCTGCAGATACTAAAACAGTTACTAATCCTCAAGGCCAGCAAGAAATTGAAGTTGCAGGTTATTCTAATCCTCAAGGTCCATCTGCTTATTTTAATCCTAAAACAGGGCCGAGTATGAGATGTGGTTTGAAGTATGATAATGTAGGTCCGTCAATGACTAAGCCGGTTAAAAATATTTCTAAAACAACTTCTGGAGATGTAAAAACAAATCCAACTATATTAGAATCTTTAGATAAGAAAAACATTAAAACAGTTAAAAAAGAAGGTGCTTCTTTCAAATCTTTAGATCCTAAAAATACACCTGCTGATAAAAATAAAAGAAGTAAGATACAACAAGTAGGTGATTATGCTAGAGGTTTTGATGCTACTGTTAATATAGGAGGTTTTAGGTTTAACGTAGGTCAAATGGTTGATTTAGGTTTACGAGCTGGAAGTGCTATAGATAAAAAAGTGAAAGCTAAAAAAGCATTAAAGCGACAAGAAAAATCTTACGAAAATCAAAAACAATCAGCAGCTAAAGCTAAAGAAAATAAACAAATGGCTAGAATAGCCAAAGAACTAAAAACAGAAAATTTAAAAGGATAATTATGCCAAGTATAGGAGAATATCAAAAACCAGCTGGAGTCAATATATCTAAGTCACCTAAGTTACCAGGTAAAAGATCTATGCAGTCTAGAAACTCTACAATAAAGCCTAGCTTACACCTAGACAACTGTGAGTACAAAGGAAACGCTGTACTCAACGCTCAGAAATGACACTAGGGCAAGACATAAAGCTATACATCTTGAACGCATCTTCGTTCATGATAGTTAATTTAAATTGGATAGAACCAATTTTAGAAATAATATTATTACTAATAACTATAGGTTACACTGTTAACAAGTGGTGGCTTATGAAAAACAAAAAGAAATGAATGATGTTCAACAAAATAAAATGAACATGGTACAGCAAGACCAAACTAATCAGCAAGCGCAACAGCAAGCTCAGCAGTTTGTTCCGCAGCCTGCTCCTCAACCTGTTCCTCAACCAGATCCTACAATGAACCCTTATTCTAATGGAACTGGATCAGCTAGACCTAATATATCGGAAACTGACGCAAGAAACTTAAATCAATTTAAACAAGGTATTCCAATGAACCAGAACTACGGTTATGGAGCTTCTATGGTTATTGGTATGATTAAACAAGTAAAAAAAGCAAAATCTGAAGCTGTGAAGACTCAAACTACAAAAAACAAACTTAAACAATAGCATAGTGAGAAGTATAAATGAAATTATTATTCATTGTTCTGCTACGAGAGAAGGGCAAGATATATCAGTTGACACTATTAGAGAGTGGCATGTTGATGGTCGAGGTTGGTCTGATATTGGTTACCATTTTTATATTGATATCAATGGTAAGATCTGGAAAGGAAGAGATATAGATAGATCAGGAGCTCATTGTAAAAATCACAATAGAAATTCAATAGGGGTGTGTTATTGCGGAGGTGTTGAAGCTGACGGTAAAACGCCAAAAGATACAAGGACAGAAGCGCAGAAAGAAGGTCTATTACATGTACTTAAAACATTGATGGCCATGTTCCCGCTTGCTACTATTTATTCACACAATGAGTTTGCTAATAAAGCATGCCCATCATTTGACGCAACTAATGAGTACGAAAATCTCTGAAAATACCAACATACAACTTGACTTAAAAACTGTAGTAGCAATAATAATGGTTACAGCCTCTTTTGTAGGTATGTATTATACTTTGCAAGCAGATATTGAAGAAGCTAAAAAATTGCCACCTATAGAAGTAACTCGTTTAGAATATGAGCTAAAAGAAGAGTGGAACGAAGACATGATTATACAGTTAAAAGAAGCTGTAGAAGTACTTGAAGAAACTCAAAACATATTGAAAGAAGAAATTAAAATAACTTCTGCAATGTTACAAGATGGTACTGAAGCTGATGGTAAGTTTGAAGAACTTCAAAGACAGTTAGAAGAATTAGAAAATAAAAAGCCAAATACTAGAGTTATAGTAAAAGAAGTTAAGGTAGATAAAAAAGGTAGAAAATTATAATAATGGGTAAAATTAGTCCAGCTTGTAAAGCTGCTGCAAAAAAGAAATTTAAAGTGTGGCCAAGTGCTTATGCTAGTGGCTGGGGCGTAAGATGTACTAAAGCTGGTGGACCTGGCAATTATGGTGGAGGTTCTAAAAAAAGAAACCGTGGGAAAGGTTAAAGGAGGCGGAACTAGTAAAGTGTGTTTACCTGCTAGCAAGGTGAGATCAATGAGTCAAGCTGAAAGAAACAAAGTTGTTAACGCTAAAAGGTCTGCCGCTTCTAAAGGTAAGTATAAAAGATCAAGCTCGTCTAATGTTAAAGGTGCTCGTAAAAAAGGAGCTACGCTTAGAGACTGGTTTGAAAAAGAGAACTGGATTAATGTAGCAACAGGCGCACCTTGTGGTGGTGGTTCTAAAAAGCGTAATAGAAAAAGTGGAGCTAGTATGGGGCCTAGTAAAGCAGATCCAAGAAGAACTATCGGCAAAGGTAAAAACTTTAATAAAGCTAATTCTACTGGCACTGGAGCTAAGGCTGGTGGTGGAATGACACAGAAAGGTGTTAATGAATACAAACGTAATAATCCAGGCAGTAAATTAAAAACAGCTGTAACTAAAGATCCATCTAAGCTAAAACCAGGAAGTAAAGATGCTAAGCGAAGAAAATCATTTTGCGCTAGATCAAAGAGTTGGAAAGGCGAAAGAGGGCTAGCAGCTAGAAGAAGATGGAACTGTTAAATTAATATTATGAAATCAAGAGGTTTAGGCGATAGTATAGAAAAGTTTACAAAAGCAACAGGTATAAAAAGAGTTGCAGATTTAATACCAGGTGGTTGCGGTTGCGATGATCGCAAGCAATGGTTCAATAAGAATTTTCCATATAACATGAATAAAAAATAAAAAATGGCAAAAAAATTTCCAGAAATAAAAGAAAAGAACGAAGGTAAGTTTACTAAGTGGGTAGAGAAAAATATGCCTGGTACAGACACTTGTAAAGCTGCAAGTAAGATTATGAGATCTAAAACTAAAAAGTATTCTCCATCTGTAGTTAAAATGGCTAACTATGCTAATAATTTTGGCTGCAAAACTAAGAAAGAAGGAGCTAGCTTTAATCCTAAATTAAAGAAAGCTGTAGCAGATGGTAAGATAAAAGGTAAGTTTGCTAAAGAAGTAATGGGAGCTTCATCAAAAAAAATCAAAACAAAAAAAGCTATAACAGGTTCTATTCCAAAGACAGGATCTAGGGGCGATGAATTTGTTAAAGAAGACATGCAGGTAAGTAGAGAAATGAGAGCTTCATTTAAGAAAAGACACCCAAAAGCACAAACTAAATCCGATAATCAATTTCGTCAAGAAGCTGTAAACCGCAACGAAGAATTTAGACCCAACAGACAAAGAGGCAAACTTGAAAGAAAATATATGAAAAAAGTATGAGAGATAGAAGCAAAAAAAATAAATGCAAGGCGGCTTGGAAAAAATGGGAAGCTGGATATGCTAAAAAAGAAGGTGGCAAACAAGAAGCTGCTAGAGAAAAAAGAGAGTTTTATTGTGATAATGGCATAATAAAGTTACGACCATCAGATGATGCCGATGTTCCATTGACTGATAAACAAATAAAAGCTAAAAATAAGTAATGGGATTTAAACTTAAAGGCAAACCTTACGATGAAGACAATATGAACATTGCTGTATATCGTAAAAACTTAGATGATGGTTCTGCTGCTAAGTCTAACCATACTGGCATAATACTACAAACAGGACTATCGCCTGAAGTAGAAGGAGCAGCTATAGAACACGAAAAAGTTCATCAACGCCAACAAAAAAGAGGTGATTTAGATTACGACGAAAATAACTTCTATTGGAAAGGTAAAACATATCCTAGAAAAAACTTAAACGAACATAATGCTAAATTACCATGGGAGGTCGAGGCTTATAAAGAAAGCAATAAAATACTCAATGGTAAACAAACTAACAAACAAATGAAAGAAAAATTTCAACTAAGAAACGGCAAAGGTAATGGAGCTTCTTTTGCTAATTTAACTAGTAAAGGTTTAATGGGCGCTTCATTAGACACAGACCCATTAAAACAAAAAGCTAAAGAAAGCGCTGTTGCTGGTGATTGGCAAAGTGATCCAAACGTAGAGGGCGGTGAGTTTAGAGTAATTAAAGGTACTGCTAGTGAGACAACTAAAAAGCCAGGTACAGTATTAAAAGAAAGAGGAACTATTACTAATAAATATAAAGGCTCAGATAATGAGTACTTAAAAGGTTTAGTAGGCAGAGGAGACTACTCAAATGTAACCCCTGATGAAATGGTTAGTAAAGGCTTAATAGATAAGAAATATCTTGGCTATTGGAAAGAAAAAGGTTATAAACCTCAAACCTCTACTAGAACAGAGACTTACAGTAATATAGAAAAAAGAAAAAAAATAGTACCAAAAAAAGAAACTCCAAAGAAAGAGATAGAGCCAGTATTTAGAACAAAGAAAGAAATTAAAGAGCATGTTTATAACCAGTATGCTGGAACAGCTAGAATGAGATATGGTATAGGAAAAACTGGAAGATATGGACATAACAGGAAATCAAGTAAACTATTAACTAATGTTTTTGGTATGAAGAATATAAAAAGTGCTTCTACTATAGCACATTACGATGAGCAAAATAAGAGAAGAAAAGCTAAAAAATATGCAGATAGAAAAGGTCTTACTTGGTTAGGTTCAGGTGAAAGTTTAGCTGATTTAAGGAAGCAAAATAAAATAAGTCAGCATGGGAATAAGCAGAAGAAAACAAAAATAACTACAGGTATATTTTCTCATAATAGGGTTAAAAAGGGTAATAAATCATAATGAGCAAGAAGAAGTTGAAAGAAACTAAGGTAGGTGCTTTCTTAGCCAGCAAAGCTCCTAAGGTATTAGAAGCTATAGGTAACGTGCTCCCTGATCAAGGTACGTTAGGTATAGTAAAAAATCTTATAACGAGTGATACTAATATTGAGCCTGTAGATAAAGAACAGGCAATGAAACTTATTGAACAAGATCTACAAGAGCTAAAAGAAATTTCAGGTAGGTGGAGAGCTGATATGAAAAGTGACTCTTGGTTAAGTAAAAACACAAGGCCACTTACTTTAATATATTTAACATTTGCTTCAACGATATTAATAATAATTGATTCATTCCATACTTTGTTTGATGTAGATACAGCATGGGTTGAATTATTAAAAACTTTACTAATTACAGTATATGTAGCATACTTTGGATCTAGAGGTGCTGAAAAAATTACAAAAATAAATAAATAAATAAAATGGCAATAAGAGGATTAGAAGGTACGCAAAATGCAGAACCAAGAGTTTTTGCTCACGACGCGTTAGATTTAAAACCTGCTAACTATACATTAGGCAATAGAATAGCTAATACTGACGTGATAGGATGTGCTTTGTACATTGGTGTAGCTATGGACATTACAGTTACTTTAGAAGGTGGCACCACGGTGCTTCTTAAAGGAATAACTGCTGGATCATTTTTACCAATGTTAGTTACACACATAACTGCTTCTAGTGTTACATTAGATGCAGGTGGAGGAGAAATAATCGCATTATACTAAGATAATATGTTTATGGGACTGGGGATGCCGATCCCCGATTTATCTAATAAGCCAGGCCCGGGTAGACCAGGATGGGGACCAGCAGGTTCGTATGACTTTCAGTTTAAAGTAACAGGTGCTGTAACTATAGAAGCTTTTCCAAATACCGCTGGACAATCTTTCACTATTAAATGGCAGGATGGAACTACAGCTCAAACGTCTGGTAGTTCTACTATAAATAGCCCCGCTGGTGCTGGTGTTATTTCTATAAACAATGAGCTTGATAATACTTATGCTGATGAATTTAAAATTGTCAGTGGGCAAGCAAACGTAACTAAAGTAATATCTTGGGGTCAAAACCCTTGGTCAATAGTAGAAGAAGCTTTTAAAGATTGTGTTAACTTAACAGATATAAGCACTACATCTTTTATAGCTGGAACAGCTAACGTATCTAACCAAGCGTCCGGTTGTGTAATGGGCAAAATGTTTTTAGGTTGTACTTCATTGTTAGAAGTAGATATTAGAACATGGGATTTATCAACTAATGGAGCCAGCTGGAGACTTGGAGGTCCTTTTGCTAATTTAGCTAACTTACAAAAATTAGATGCAACTGGATTAAAAATAAAATTCTTTGATTCTAATAGTGTGTCCACAAGCAATTTTGCAAACATAGGAACTAATGTAGCTGACGGATGTGAGTTTAAAATGGCTGGTCTTGATCTATCAACTTCTTTAACTGGTTATTTAGATAGTTTGTTTGCTGGAACAAAATTTAAAGGTGGATCAAATTTATCTAATTGGAAATTTCCAGTCAACTTCAATCCTTCAGGTTGGAGAGGTAATAACTGGTTTAGTAATTGTATATTAAATGACGGTATTTTAGATATATCAGGATGGACTACTTGGCCTGGTCTTAACGTTCCTGGTTTTGGTAGCTTTAACTCTGCTTTGACGAGTCAAGGTACTGCTAGGATAGATTTATCTAATCTTGGTTTAACCAATGCTTCTGATTTTAGTTATATGTTTTATGTTTGTCAAATAAAAGAGATAATAGGACTTAACACTTGGGGAGCTTGCGCTGGTAATGCTAATATGTTTAGAATGTTTATGGGTTCCACTTTAATGAGAATCAATCCTAATGATAATTTTTCTGACACTTTTATAGCTAGTTTAAGTCCTACTAATTTAAGTAACGCTTTCAACAGTTTTGGTAATGGCCTATTAGATGCAGAGCGTGGCGTTGCGATGAATTTCAATAATATAGACTTTTCTAATGCTCCTAGCTTTGATTCTACTTGGAGACTTGCTAAACTACTAGATGCTCCTAATTTTAGCACTGCTACTTTTGATAACAACAATACAATTTCTTTTCCAACAACATTTAGAAGTTTTAACGCCTTAAACGCGGACTCTTCATTTGTTTTAAATGGTGGTAAGGTAACTAGCTTTAGTAGCACGTTTTACGCAGCTGCAATAAATACTATTAACATAAACGATGGTGTAGATTTATCTGCTTTAACATCTGCTTCAGCAATGTTCTACTATTCTAGCGCTACTACAGCAACACTACCTTCCGATGCTAATTATAGTTCTTTGACTAATTTTAGCATTTGGATTACTGGTTTTAGCGGTTTTAGTGTGTGTCAAGGTGACATACTAATGAGAAGATTAAAAGCTACTAACCTTAATTCTAGCATAACTGCTACGCTTCCAAAGATAACTGAATCGCCTGCTTTGGTTAATTCAGATAGAGATTTCTTAGAAAATACTAGAAGCTGGAACATTACTACGGCTACTCCAGATGCTACTTTACCATTTGCTTATGCAAGTTATCATATAGAACCTACTGAAACTTCAGTCACTCCTACAGTTTTACCGCCTTTAGCAGATCGTAATTTTACTTCTACTAATAGTAATATGCCAGTAAATCAAACAACTGGTGTTATTACTCAAGCTTCAGGTTATGTAGGTAATACTACTATAAGATGTACATATGCTGATGGTTGTTATAATGAAGTTAGTATAGTTTCAGATTACCCAATGAAGTTTACTATTGACACTTCTTACGGAACAGCTAATGATCTTTTAATGCAACTTCCTTTCTATGTTACTGGTCAAGTTACAGATGATATAGCAATATCATGGGGAGATAATGGTTATCAAACTATAAGTAATTCTCAACAAACAATTACACACACTTATGGTTCAGCTGGAGATTACCAAATAAGAGTATGGGGACAAGGTTATGTTTTTCCAGCAAATAGATTTTATGGTTATTCAAAGCTTAAAAGCTTTGATGCTTGGGGATCTTATATTTGGTGTAGTAATAGAGGTAATTTATCAGGTACAGGTGGTCAAACTGATCCTTTACATAGGTTCCAAATACCTGGCCCAGATGGATCTGGAAATGCCTTCGACTACGCCGCTACTGACGCTCCTACATTTACAGGAACTGACAATAGAATTAGGTATATGTTTGATGGCTTCTACAATACTAGAAATGGAAATAGTGGAGGTAGTAGTACAGCTTGGACTTTTAGTGGTAGTGTATCTAGTTGGGATATAAGTAAAGTTATAGATATTACAGGTTTATTTGGCTATCAAAATACAGTTAATATATTAATTAGTGGTAATGGTTTTGATCAATGGGATACTAGAAATGTTACATCTATGGCTAGTATGTTTGCCTTGTACGGAGGGCACGGCTGTGATACTTTAGAGCAGTTTCAAAACTGGAGAACAGATTCTTTAACAACTCTACGAAGCTTTGGAAGTTATGGGTTTTTTGGTAGTAGTTGTGGATCTAGAGAATACTTAAACACAAAAGTTGTAAACGAAGGAGCAGCTAATGAATATATAGCTTGGGATGTTAGTAATGTTACTGATTTTGCCTATATGCTTTATGGTAATAATTATGCTAATTTAAATATTAACAACTGGCAGCTTAACACTACAGTAGATGTTAATCTTGATCAATTTACAGGAGGAGGTAAAACTCAATGGGATTTAAATGCAACTTCGCCAGGAAATTCTGGTTCTTGTGCTAATAGAGTAGTTGCTAATGGAGTAAAAACTAGATCTGTAACTCTAGGAACTACTAATCCAGTTACGTATACAGCTTGGGATGTACAAAGAGTTACAGGAATTGGTAGTCTTAATAGCAACTGGGGAGGTAATCAAACTTATAATTACTTTTTAGATGCTGATGTATCAGGTTGGAATTTAACCAACTTAAAAAGAATGAACCGAGCATTTGGCAATGGTAACCAATATGGAAGAATGGGACAGACTATTTTACCAGCATCAGCTAATTTTTCAAATATAGATTCTGGACAAACTGTTACTTGGCTTTATAATAGAGGAGGTGGTTGTGAAGATGGCACAGTTCTATTAGATTTTTTCTATGGTCAACATGCTAATATTACTTCTTATACAAATAGTAATGTCAATATAAACTTAAATTATAAGTTCGCAACAGGTTCAACAACTTCTAAATATACAGGAAATAACGCTGTTATTGGAACAGCAACTGTTAATGGAACAAGTAGTAATCTTGTAGCAAGTGGAAATCCTTTTACCTCTTCAATAGTAGGAGGTATTGTAACCCTAACTAGCGGCACAAACAGCGGCCAGCAAGCTAAAATAACAGCTTTTAATAGCGCTAGTTCCGTAACAATATCGCCTGCTATAAATCTCCAAACTGAACAAAATACGTTTACTGTAGATACAACTAATCCTGCTAAAGGTAGATTTAATATGGTAAATGCTGGATATAATGTTGTAGATGGTGGTAAAATTGTTCCTTTTGACCCATTTAAAATACAAGTAAGAGTTCCTGCTAATAGTTCTTTAGCTTTTTCATTTGCTAAAATAACAAGTCCTAGCAATGTTAATGCCACTTTAAAATGGGGTGATGGTCAAGAAAGTACTATAAACACTGTAAACTCTATACCAACTCACACTTATACTAATAACACTGGTAGTGATGTTGATTATGAGTTAGAATTAAACCAAGGATCAGATTCAGTATATTGTACAGGTTTTAGATTTGACGATAATTTAGATGCAACTTCTAGAGCTGCTGTAAGAAATTTAACGCAATGGGGAAGTACTTCTTGGGTTAGTATGCAAAGCGGTTTTAAAACTTGCTCAAATCTTGATGTTACAGCTACCGATGGACCTGTTATTACTAGTTCAACAAGTCTTACACATACATTTGGATCTTGTACTAGCTTAGTAAACTCTAATGGATCTATGGGTAATTGGGATGTAAGTCAGCTTACAGCACTATATGTTACTTTTGATGGTTGTACAAGTTTTAATGTAGATATATCTAAATGGGACACTTCTAGCTTAGGTAATATGAATAATTCTTTTTTAAATTGTACGAGTTTTAATCAAGATTTAAGTACTAAATATATTACAGCTGGTAATTCACCAACGGGGTCAGCATATTGGGCCTGGAACACATCAAGTGTTAGTAATATGGGTTCAGTTTTTAAAGGTGCTACTAGCTTCAATTGTGGTAGCAATGCCAATGGTTTATCAAATTGGAATACATCAAGTGCTACTACAATGCTTGAAATGTTTGAAAGCTCTAGTTATAATAAACCTTTAAATACTAATTTAGTTCCTGCTGCTTCTTCATATAGTGGTAGCGATTACGTTGCTTGGGATGTTGATAATGTAACTGATTTTAAAGAGATGTTTAGAGATAATACATCATTTAATCAAGATATTGGTAAATGGAAATTTAAAGCAACTGGCACTATAGCTCTTAACTATATGCTTAAAGGTGCTACGGCATTCGCTCAAGACATATCAACTAAGACTATAACAGCTGGTAATTCTCCTTACGGCACACAATATACAGCTTGGGACATACGTAGAGCAAATAGTTTAACTAGAATTATAGCTGGAACAAACATAAATGTTTTCCTAAACTGGGGTACAGGTCAATGGAGTACTTATGCACTACATAGCTGGGGAGGTGCTTCTGCAGCTGGTGGCTTATCTGTCGCTAATTATACAGATCAAATAGTTAAATGGGCTAATGATGTTAACGCAGCGGGTAAAAGTCCAACGGGAATATATGCTGTAATAAATAGCGACGGTGCAACAGTCCCTAACTATGATTCTACAAGAACTTACGGTAGTGGATTTGCTAACGCAGGTAGAGCTAGAAGTTATTTATCATTAGATGTAACAGTTTCTGGAAGTGGCGACTCTTCCGTTAATGGAGTTTACTACTATGATTATGCTAACTCTAAATGGGTTAGAGAAAACGACGCAAATATACAAATAGCTTGGAACGGTGACGAAAGTGTATGGGAATTATCTGTAGAAGGAGAAGCAACAAATAGTGGGTCTGGTGGATCACAAGCGGGTGGACCTACAAGTGTAACTTCTTGGTCTGGTGGAATAACTGTAACTGATTCTAGCGCTGGATGGACTTTTAATGGAACTGTAACAACTTAATTATGATTAATATAATATTAGCAACACAAGATACTTGGTGGATAACATATAATAATGATAAATCTGTTATACATTATGGCAAAGCAGAAACTGGAAGCGGAGTTAACAGCGGCTTACCTGACAATGATCCTTTTTATTATAATGAAGCTGAGTGGCTGGCTAGATTAGCTGAACTTGGCATAACACCTGACTTATGATTAATAGTATAGTTTTTCCAAACCCTCCTTTGTATTGGATTACCTGGGAAGACAACACTGAGACGACTGTAAATAATTACGGGTATGTAGCAACAGAATCTAGATTAGACACAATACATTATGTGACTAGCTACGTAGATGAATCTGTATGGAAGAGTGTTTTATTGCAACATGGTATTGACCCAGATCCAGACGAAGAAGAAGAATAAATGTAAAAAAGTATTATGAGTGGTAATATTCCTATAGACAATCCTGCTATCAGAACTTATTGGATAGCTTATGAAAACTCAATGAAGGAAGTAGTTGAAGGTTATGGATTTGTAGATCCTCATCAAAAGCTTTTGTCTAAATGGTTTATTGATGAAACTATAGACGAAGACGAGTGGTTAGCTGAGTTAAAAGAACATGGTATAACGCCTGATCCTGTACCAGAACCACCAGAATAAAATAAATACAATTAAATTAAATCAAATGAAAATCAAAGAAGAAGAATTAAAAACTATTCAAGAGCAACAGGCAAAGCTCAATGAATTAGTTCATAACATCGGATTATTGGAAAGCCAAAAGCATGGTTTATTACACGATATAGCTGGTGTTAATAAGGAAATAGAAGACTATAAAGAAACATTAGAAAACGAATATGGTCCTGTAGAGATTAACCTAAAAGATGGTACTTATACTAAGATAGAAGAAGATGTCGAAAGTAATAAGGAAGATTAGTATAGGTTCTGACTACAAGAACGATGCAATGCATTATTCAACTGGTCAGGAAGTATATGGCGGACACATAATTAGTGATATTCTTTTTGAAGATAAAGACCAATCATATAATATTTTTATAACTAAAAATAATGAAGTCTTACCTTGGAAAAAGTTTAACTCTAATATGTCAATATCTGTAGAGTATGATCTTAAG
>UEXM01000463.1_pt1 | contig 18601 bp, 43 predicted proteins | sample 1796661 | NCBI WGS metagenome assembly UEXM01 (sample SAMEA4772469, study PRJEB27181) | metagenome | reverse complement strand
AAGAACAACAAGAGCCTAATTCTGCTATAGAAAATTTAATAAAAGCAATAGCCCCTATAAGAGCTGATGCTCCATCAGGTTTTAGAGTTCCACAAAATTAATAGGGCATGCCCGAATCAACTAGGATATATAGTTTATTTAGCAACACAATAGAGGGGCTAGATGATAATGCTAGTGAATCTACTATTGCTAAAGTTCAAACAACTGGTGATTATTTAAACGAGAAGTCTAGCTTTGACAATAATCTATTTGATATAGATTCTTACTCTAAAGCTTTATCAGATCAAAATAACTCATACAGAACATCTAAAGAAGATGAGAATCTTTATGGTTTTATACCCGGAGATTGGTTACCAGACTGGGTAAAAGCTGGGTATAATCAAAGTATAACTGGCTTGACAGAACGTATAGCTACTGGTAATGAAAAGTTTGATTTAAAAAATTACAATCCAAATTTATTAGAAGACATTGGCTCTACCTTAGTTTCTTTTTTACAACCAGCAGACATAGGGTTAATGATTGCTACTGGTGGAGTAGGTGGAGTAGCAGCTAAGTCTGCAACAAAAGCAGCAGTTAAAAAAGCATTACAATCAAACCTCGGTAAAGGTGTTGGTGTTAGTGACGACCTTGTAAAGCAGATAATATCTAAAAAAACAAGAGAGCAAGCAAAGACAAGGTTGGGTGTTTATGGTGGTATTGGATTTAAAAAAGCTGATGAGATTATTGAAAAGGTTGCACCTAGAGTAATTCATCAGGCAATACAAGCTGGAGCTGTAGGTGGTTTAAATCTTGGATTTTACAGTGGTTTACAGTCTAGTCTTGGTCAGATTGCTGACCCTAATCAAGAGTTTGATCTTATGATGAATATAAAGAATGCATCTAAGGGTGCTGTTCTTGGTGCGGTTACAGCAGGTAGTTCGCCAGTAGTGAGATCGATTCTTAAACCTAATCTTAGTAAGGCTACGCAGGAGATAGCAGTAAAGGCTGTAGAAACAGCAGAGTTTGGTACGATAGCTCCTTTAATGGAAGGAGAACTACCAACACCTGAAGATTATGCTCATGCGGCTGGTGTTATTGGAGCGTTGGGAGCACAAAGATATGCTACCAGTAAGATAACAAAAGGTTATAAAAAGATACGAGATGCTAAAAAAGAAGTAGCTTTATCAGCGGAAGAAGGTGCTAAGATATTTGGAGAATTACGAGTTTCTCAAGATAAATATAAAGAAGTATACACCGATATAAATGGTGTAAAAGTAAAAGATGTAAAATTTGATAAACAAAAAATAACTACACAAAAAACAGATATTGAAAGCGGAGTAGAAAGAAAGGTACTGGAACAGGATATAGTTAAATTTAAAGATGTTAAAACAAACGAGCAGTTAAAACCAATTACATTTGCAGAATTTCAAAGCAGAGGTTTTACCAGAAGTGGTGGTAAGTATACCCCTGAAGCATTACAGAAAAAAAGAGTCAATGCGATATTTAGCATTCAGAAAGAATTAAATTTAGATAATAATAGATTCAGAAAAGAAGCTGGGAAAATTGTAGAATCTGAAGTCAAATCAGGTAATCCTAATAAAATAGTTAAATCAATGACTCCTGCTCAACAATTAAAATTTTTAGAGTCGTTAAGAAAAGAAGCTGTTGTTGTAAATCTTTCTAAGACGTTAAAAGCCAAAGGGTGGGAAACAAACATGATTCCCAATAAACCTTTATCAGATTATCATGGTATAAAATTATTAGATAGGTCAGGTAAAAGATTACAAACATCTTTAAGTCCGGAATTACAGAAAAGAGTAGATAACTTTGATAAAAGGTATATGACTTTAATGGCTGATTTAAATAAAAGATATACGGATGCAGGATTATTTCCTGAAGGTATGGCAGAGTTTAAAGAAGCTATTTCCGCTAAACAAAAAAATAAAGCTTCTCAAAATGCTATTGAATTAGGTAGGAAATTACAAGACCCTAAGTTTGCTAGAGACCCAGAGGTTAGAAAGTATCGAGAAATATTAGATGATATGTGGAATATTGCACAAAAAGCTGGTGTTGACTTAGGTAAAAGAGAAGAATTTTATTTTCCTCGTATTGTAAAACAAAATGTATTAAAAATATTTGCAAATGACTTAGGTAAATTAAGAGAAAAAAATCCTCAATTATTTACAGAATCTTCTAATTATAATGATTCTAATTTTCAAAAAGTTATTGGTGAGATTGTAAGTAAGGGTAAGTTATCAAAAGAAACTAAAGAAGCTTTGTATGAAATGGCTGGAATCAGTAAAGAGCTTACAAGAGAGCAAGTGCCAGATTTTGATGTTAGGATATCATCAGCGTTTAAAACTATAAATAACACCACTAATACACAGTTTTATAATGTGGCAAAAAATTTAGAGATAGCTAGGAAAGCAAAGAACTTACCTGAATCTATATTAGAAACAGATGCTAGAATTGTACTATCTAAATATGCTCATCAGTTTTCTAGGAGGGTTGCTGAAGTTGAAAACTTTGGTAGGAGGGGGGAATTTTGGAATGCGTCTTTAGATGTTTTAAAAAAATCTGCACAGAAAGAAAGAACTGGCAGTAAAAAACAAAGGATACTTAAAGAAGAGCATGATGTTATAGATAGATTGTATAAAATAACTACTAATAGAATAGAATTAGATTCCTCTTATAATTGGAAAAGTCCTAAAGCTAGAAAACTTTGGAGTGATGTAGTAGATTTTCAAATTGGTACAAAGATTGGTTTAGGATTTGCTACAATACCAAACTTAACTCAGATATCAATATCAACTGCTGTAAAAACAGGTTACTACCCTGTTATAAAAGGTATATATAAATTATCTACATCAAAAGAATATAGAGATCAGGTAGCTAAATCTGGTGTTAGTAACATATCTATATATCAGTCATTAGCTGGTCTTAACCCTAATGATTCTTTTATGGGTAGATTTGCAGAAGGTGCTACATGGCTATCTGGTTTTAAAAAGATAAATCAAATAAACTCTTTAGTATCTGCGGCTTCAGCTAGAGAATTTATAAATATGCTACAGCCAATCGCTCAGGGTAAGGGAACTGGTAAATTTAAATTAAGGCAAGAGTGGGCTAGGAAAAACTTAGCTGATTTAGATATAAATAATATAAATAAAATAACGGATAGAAAAAAAGCAGAAGCTATGTATAAGTTTGCTCGGGATACTCAGCTTCAAAGAAATATATTAGAAGAACCATTAGTTTTTAATGACCCCAGATTTAGACCATTATTTTTATTTAAAAAGTTTGGTTATAAGCAGTTTAATTGGGTACGAGGTCAACTTGGTACTGAATTAAAAAGAGGTAATATATTCCCTATGTTAAGGTTAGCATCTGCTGGGCTTCTTGGTGGCGAGTTTGTATCTCTTGCTAGGGATAAGTTAGCTAGTTTTTATGCTGGTGAAGAAGTATATAATGAGAATGAGCAATTTATTAATTATGGTAACTTAAAGGATGTGGCATTTGGTCATAAAAAAATTGATTCTTTAATAAATACAGATAGAATGACTTGGGGTGATGCTCTCGATAGGTTTGCTTCCGTAGGTGCTATGGGAGTTTCTATGGATATAGTAGCCGCTGAGAATACAATAAGAGCTATAGAGTTTGCAGGTAAACCAGCTGTAGTACAGGATTTTGATAAGATATGGGATGCAATGACTAGAACTTGGGTAAATTTAGAAGAGTATGGTGGACTTGGTGCTCTACAACGTATGCCTAAATATATTGCACCTATCTTAGGTACAGTACCTAGAAGATTAGCTCAGAGAATAGAACCTAAAGGACAAAAAGAAAGCTATACTAAATACAGAAAAGGTTTAACAAGGTCACGAATATTAGACTATCTCATAGAAGGAGACTCTATAAGAGCTACAAGACTTATAAAAAACTGGAACAGATCGTTTCCAAATAATCCAATATTGTATGATGATGTAGGCGTGTCAGAAATAACAGATAGGATATTAAAGAAAGCTAAGAAAAAAATAAATTTTTAATCGTCATCCTCATCATCCATTCTAAGTAACGCTTCTTCAGCATAACTATCCTCTCCGATCTTTCTCCAGAACTCAGCTAGTCTTCTGTAATACTCATTAGTACTCACAACTCGATTCATACACAGACCTACTAATTTAGTTAGTTCTTTTCTTTCTTCACTTGTAAGTTGTTCGCTTTCAGGTACGATCGGGTCATTTTTAAAGTAATTCCATTTTGTGCTGTCATTACTTTTGTTACCTGAAAAATCATCCATTATATCCATACTATCACCTATTGTTATTTGCTATTTGATATTCTTCTTTTTTCTTTTTAACAAAAGCACTTCTTTTTCCCTTTGTCATATCCTTCCAGCAATCATCTAATGAATCAACTCTTGTATCAAACCCTGAAGATAAGCCACAAAATAATCTTTCTTCATCATCATAATCACCTTTATATGGATTCCAATTACTTTTTGTACAGAATGCACATACTTTGTCAACTTTACTACAAATTTCAAACATTAAAGAAAAAAAGTACCTCTATAATCACGTTTATAGCGATATTATTATCTTTTTGATATAAGTATCGCTTAATATTAATATAAAAAATAAAGGGGCGTTAGCCCCTTTATTCTCTATTGAGTTAAAAAAGCCTAGAATCCTGCGTCGTCTTTCTTGTAAGCTTCTTTAAATTGACCAGAAAGGTATTTTTTACCATTCTTGTCTTGATTAATCCATAAAGAAAAGTCTTTCTTTTCTCCACCTACTAATCCGTTGCCAGTATAATCAGGTTTCTTATCTCCCTCTTTCTTATACTCGTTTTTCCAGAGCTTAAAGGTCTGGTCTTTTTGTTGGTATTCAGCCATGCTGATTCTCCTTTATTATGAGATGGTCTACCTTATCTTGATTCGCCAATCAATTTCAAATAAACCATTTTGTTTTATTTTATTATAAAGCAAACCATCTCTCTTGTTAAAAAAAATATTAATCACAAACTTCACAGACTGAACCATGTATTGTAGAAGTCTCTTGAGGTTCTCTATTTATCATTGCTTCTTCTATTTTATATAGCATGTCTAATTTGATTTGTTTCAGCTCTTTAAGTAGAACCTCATAAGGTTTTCTCCAGTCAGCGGTATCCCGAAATGGGATTTCTAATTTAATTAGATTCTCTAATGAGTTGATCATAAGCTCAACCTCTTGTTGTGAAAATTTTATATTTGCTATGCACTTTTGTTTATTCATATTAATACTCCCTCTGATAGTTCTTTTATTTTATTACTCCATAGATATATATCTTTTTTCTTTACTAGGTAAGCAAGCTTACTAATCGTGTCGCCCTTACCAATAAATTCTACTAAGTTATAATCTTCACTCTTAACTAATTCTTTTAATCTTTTTAATTTTATCCATACTAATTCTATATCATTCAAATGAAAAACCCACCAGTCAGCAGTGCTTGTCTCTAAACCTGATGGTCTATTATTCATTTCTACTTCTATCACTACGTTTCCAGTATACTGTGATTTAAAATCTTTTTTTACTTCTACTGTTTTATTTATTTCAGGTATCATTATATCATATTCTTTATGATAGCCTTCTTTAAGAAAAGCTTTAGGGTACTTCTTTTTAATTATATCTAGCACAAGGTTCTCAGACTTTTGACCACTGGTTAATGATTCTTGGAAACCCATTAGAATGGTACTTCTGCTTTATTCTGTAATTGGATTGCCCTACCTACTGAGTACGATATCTGAGAATCAAAATCATTTGTAAACTTTTTAGTGAAGACATCTACTAACACAACCGAACCTTTTATATCGTTGAGGTATAGGAAAGGTAGTTGCCCACCTTCCCCATCCTCTTTGCGGAGACCCATAAGGGACAAGAATTTAGCAAAGCCCCAGTTTTTACTGTGGTCGTAAAGTGCATCACCAACCTTTTTATATCTAAAAATGCCATTATCTATTACCTTGCAACCATCGTAAGGGGGATGATCTTTTTTATCGATAGTATACTCAGGTTTAAATACGTCAGCAATAAAATTACCAAACTTGACATTCTCAGATATAGAAAGGTCTGTAATTGTAGCGGTGTACCTACCTTTAGGCACAGAACCGTTATCGTCATCCAAAGAACTTGGATAGTAAGCATCCCCTAATTCAGCCATTTAAACTTTCTTTAGCTCTGTAATCCTATCAAGACATGCACCAAGATTATCTGTAGTAATCTTACCATCTCTAAGTCTAGCCATAACGATGTTCTTATTCTTTCTATCAAGACCGACAACCGCTTTTTCTATCTGTTCAGTAACATACTTATCTGTATCAAGCTCCTTGCCATCAAACTTCTCTTTTACTTCGTTAACAGTTTCTTCAGCAGTCATTGGTTTACTATTAGTTTCTGCATGTTCACCTAGTATCTCTTTGATACCATCATATCCATGTATTACAAACTGTACCCACTTTTCCATAGTTTTCATGTTATCAGCATTAAGTTCCATACCATTACTAAAGGCTTCTACAGCAATACCATGCCTTATCTTACCTTCTGTTATTTTATCCCAATCGGGTTGTTTATCGCTCATAGGTCGTTTCCTTTTTCTTTTAATCCACCACCACAGACTTCATAGAAGTTGCAGTACTTGATATTACATTCCCATTTATACACTGGGGCAACACCAAGCTCTATAGGTGGGTTTCCTTTTTTAAACATCTCTTTTACATTATACCAGTATTCTTTTGCCATTTCGATATAGGATATAGGTATAATCTTTTCTCTCATTCTTGAATTATCTTTGTTATAATATAATAACGCAAGCTTTTCTATTTTGTTCCCTGAATCTTCTTCATACCACCAAGCGTATGTACCAAGCTGTAAAAAGTAATTAGTAGCGGGGTTTGGATCAGGATTTCTACCAAATAGTCCTTTCCACTTCCAAGCATTGCATGTCTTTATGTCAATCATTGCCCCATCTTTAATTAAAAGTAAGTCAAAAAATCCTCTTACATTAACATCAGGTATTTGTATTTCCCTTTCCATCATTACTTGAGCACCAGTTTTATCCGCATAATCTCTTACTGCTTCTTGTATATCCCCATGAACTAAGTCGCCCAACCTAAATAATCTCATAGTATCTTCATTAACTGGCTTGGGTTTTACCCCTGCTACATGTTGGAAGTAATGTTTACGCATACACATTCCTGATGCAGATGCATGAAACCATTTCTCCTTACCTTGATACCTTTTCTTGTAATGCATATCATTATTCTCAAGTAACCACTCATCGTATATTTTCTGTACATCTATCATATTGTTTCCTTTTGGTATGTGAATAGAAGAGAGGGCAATAAGAACATGACGTTTCTTGATAGTGTGATTGGAAAACAAGAAGGATTTACAAACCAATCAAATATGCCCTCTCTATATTTCATTATAGTAATATTTCTTTGTCTTTAGAATAAAGATTTATTTCTATCTCTTGATTATCTTGAGTAGTAACAACCAAAGTTTTATAGTATTGCATATATGCTTTTTCTGTCTTTGCTACCTCAATAGATTTAATATCATATATACTAATCTCTTGCCCTTGACCTAATTGTAGGTTCATGCTTGCTCCTTTTCTTGTATAGAATTTGCCCATTTGTCTAATGCAGTATATTCTATAGACTCAGCTCTAACTACATAGTTTAGTGCTCTTCTGAGTCCCGATATTTCTGCAAAGTAATAATCATTACTAGGGTTCTTCTTCCATTCTTTTTCTGTAGATTTTATATCTCTACGTATATTTGTTTTTATGTTATTTAATATTGTAAACATTATCATTCTCCATTTCATATATATCAGCTACGTCGTATTCCTTACCAGTGTTTGGATCATAAGTAATGTATGTTACTACTTTACGCTCTCCGTTATATCCCTGATACTCTTTCTTTACTTTTAATCTCATATACTATTAACTCGCTCCTTTACTATTTGTTCCATTATTATTTACTATTTCTTCCATATCACTATAATAATTATTCTCTTTCCAAGTTCTCTTCTTATGGCAGTTACGACATCTTATTTCGCACTTCTCTATTTCTTCTTTAACAGTTTGCCACTTATACCCATGTCTAATTAAATAAGAAACGCCCTCAGAGCCTTTATAGCCAACTCTTTTTTTAACACCTCTAACATGGTCAAACTCTAAGACTTGAATATCTTTTTCTCCGCAATCAATACATCCATTTATAAAGTATTCTTCAACAACTCTTTTGTAGTTATTATGTCTTCTTTTAAATTTATTACGTTTAACCATTTTAATTTGATGGTTACGCATACTGGGATACCATTCTTTATTATGGTAATCATGCTGACATTCCCTACACTGATACTGCAATCCATCTTTCTTTGCTTTATTCTTATTGTATTTCCATTTGAATTTATATTTCTTACAACGACTACATTTCTTAACAAACATCTAATCCTCTAATTCTAATTCATGTATGAAAATAGGGGTATATTCCCCAACGTAAGCACCTGCTACATTATAGTAAAAATGATCTAATGCATCCTCCTCTGTCATCTCTTCATGCACCATCATAATTGTTAATACTTTTTCAATAGAATAGACCGCAACACCACTATCTGTATATCCGATAAGTGCATCATCGTAGCCATCAGCAAACATCATCTCTGGATTGTCTACCATATAGGACATTTCTTCTCTTATGTTTGATTTATTCGTCATGTTAACCTGCTCAGGATTGACTGAATCTACGAAAATAGTTATTCAAATCCAAACTAATCTTCTTTATGCTTTTCATGGTACTCATCAATGTATTCATTCAGTACATCGACAACTCTGTAAACATTTGTTACTTCTACCTCGGGTTGCTGATTGACAAATTTAGGTGATACTCCATAATGTGCTACCATCAATTCAGTAGAATCTGTCTCACCACTATACAATCTGAATCTAGGTTTTTGCAACCCTTTGGTATCATCTTTACCAACAACTGCTGTTTTTATCTTTACTGCTTTCATTAGTTATCCTTTCTTTTATCTAATTCTACTTCTGCTAATCTTAATAGCTCCCATACCTTTATCATATAATCCATATCTCTTTCATAGTCTCCATCCATCCTTATCCGATGTAGGTATAGTGTAAAATCTTTGATTGCTTCTTTATATCTCCTATCCCCTTCAGCTTGTGAGCACTCCCCATCCATGTAAGCATTCTCTGATTCTGTAGCTGAGTATAATTCTGTAAAGCGTTCAAGTTCTGAGGTTGGTAAAGCTTGTATAGTTTGCTTATTCATTGTTTGCCCTTTTTATCCTTTCTTGTTGCCATCCATATACACTTATTAAGATAGCATCTGATGTGTTTAGCGTTACTTTTTTATTTATTTTCGGTTCATCTTTCTGGTCGTCAACTATCTTTTGAGCTATTGCTTTTATCTCGTTCTTTCTAAGCTTCTTATCTTTAGATAGTCCTAATGGCTTCATCCATACTTGAGGTGATACTAGGTTGCACTCAATGTCTAATGCTCCCAAGAACCCCTGCCAAACTCCGTAATTAGTACCAAACTTAAATGCACTACTCCTACCATCTGTTGGAAATGCGTGTACTTGTTCAAGGTAGGCTACTGGTTTACCATTCCACTTATCTTGTATCATCTTCATCAATTGTCGTAATTCATCTATTGTCTTAGGATACTTGTGGTATTCTGTAATCGAACCATAAACAGAGACTGCGATGCCCCCTCCTTTCCCAGGATCTATACCCCATATAACATTACTCCATATAACATTACTCATTACACCTCCTCTACTTTTATTGCAGGATACGGATCATCGCACATAAAATGTTCTTTGTACTTTTTCACTTCCTTCAATGCTTTCTTTTCGTTCTTAGCTTCTATGTAGCCAGTTACTTTTATTGTGTAATAAAATTCTTTCATAGTTTCTCCTTGTTTATGGGGTGGGTTGCCCCACCCCTAGTTAGTTATATGTTTTTATTTATCTCTTCTATTATCCATTCATTTGTTATAGTCTTCTTATCTTCAGTTGGCAATGCATCATACACACCTTTTGCTTTTTTGTGAGCATCTGTTACATCAAGATAATCATCTTTTGTTTTTGGATTATCTTTCAATCTGACTTTATATATTTTAGGATAATCATCAATAGGATACAATTCCCATAAAGCAATTATGTCTATTGGTTGTCTCATTGTTTTATTCATATTAACTCCTTCGTTTTGTTTCTTATTATACGTCTGTACTTTTTAAAAGTTCCAAACTTTTTTATAGGGTGGGTTGCCCCACCCTAGTTAGTTACAGCTTTTTTACGTTCTTAAATATATACTCAGGGTTATTTAGTCCTTCTTCATAATGATCTTCGCAAAATTCAAAATCAATCATCGGCATAGGTCTTGCACCCTTCTCATCAACTTTACCATAGACATCTCCTGAATATTTTGTTTTATCAGAACAATATTCAAACTTACCCGATTTAATATCTTTCCAAGTAAATATGCAATCTGTGTTTCTCATTTTAACTCCTTGTTTTTTTGTTGTTTTAAGCTTCGTGCTTACTTCTTATACGCAGTAAGTTTTAAAAAGTTCCAAATTAATTTTTATCTCTTAACAAAACCTTCACCTTGCCAATTCTTAGAATTTTTTAAATATCTCTCATCAGCTTCAAACATTCCACTACCTAAAGAATTTGCTCGTTTTTCTAATTCCTTGTAATATCTATCAGCATACAATTCTTGCTCTTTAGTCAGTAATCCGATCATATTCTGTAATATAGTACACTTGTCAAAGTCATCAAAATTGTGTAATCCTTTGTGTTTGTAGAATTGTATCTCTAGTTTCTCCTTATCAGGAAAGTCTCCATTGAATGATACTTTACATATTCCTTTTTTCTTCGTCATTACTAAATATCCTTTCTCTTTTTAAATCTTTCCAATTCCTATGCTTTCTTTTATCTTGCTTTGATATATCCCATCCAATCTTCCTTAGAAAGGGTACACCTCCTCTTTGTAAGCTTTTAATATAATTTCTAGCTAGGTTTAATTTTACTTTTACTGCTTCTCCAGTCTTGTGGACTAAAAAAATGCTATCTTTATCATTATTGTACATTTAGTCTCCTTCTTGTGGTTCACATTTATTACACACTTCAATGCTCTTTCCATACTTTGGGAAATCGTTGTAATATATTGTCTTTTTATTTCTTCTTGTTCCAATTACTCTCGTGTATTCCCAAGCTAGACTACACTCAGGACAATACCTTACGTATTTATCTGTGCTATTCTTTTGTTTTACTCGCTTATTTGGTGTGCTTCCCTTTTCTTTATTGAAGAAATTAACACCTAACATTATTTCTCCTAAAATAGTATTCTTATTATCACCTATTGCATCTATTAATGATTCACTAATTAACTCTAATCTGTTACTTCTTCCCATTTTTCTTACCTACTTCCATTATGTATGTTTCCCAAATCTTCATCATCATATCTTGCTCTATTTCGTTTGCTTCTTGATAGTCAAATAAATTGATTTGTCCCTCTGCTTCTATTGTACGTTTAAAGTCATCGTACATCTCATCAAATATTAAATCATGTTCTGTTGTCATTTTAATTCATCCAACCTTTCGTTAAAGAACGCCACCATAGCTTCAAAATCATAGTTATACGCTCCGTTTTTATCTTTATAGTGATACACTGGCACTTCTATTTTTTTACGCTTCCTAGAGTCTCTAAGTTTTAGTAGTTCTGCCGTCAAATAAACTTGTGCATCCAATAATTCTTCTAGTGTTTCTTGTATCCAATCTCTACCATCATACACATTTATTGTATCTCCGTACTGTCGTTTACCTTTTTCTAATCTCTCTTTAATCATAGAAAGTATTTCGCTATTCATAATTACTCCTCCTCTTCTAACGTGAGGTCTATTACATCACCAAAGGCTTCATCTATATCTGTTGGTAATCCTAAACTTTCAAACCCATAAAGACAATACAATAACCACTCGATATCTTTTAATCTGTTTTCTGATTTGTTATTAATCCAATAAGCAACTTTTTTTATCTTCTCTTCGTTCATTTTAACTCCGTTATTATTTCATTGTCATCCATATCCCATATCCTACAATTAGCACTTATATGTGCGATCTTTTTATTTTCTGTATCTCGTATGTAAATGTAAGGTATGTTTCCACCTCCTAAGTCATTTCTGCACTTCCAATCAAAAAACTTGTCTTGTACTTCTCGCAATGTATTTGTCTTAATTGTAATATCTTTCTTGTCAGTAGGTAGTCCCCAATAGCCATTACCTTTTCCATTATTTATATCGGGGTTGGGTACGTGTTTTAGATTTACTATATATTTATACATTTTAGTTGCCTTCCTTGTTTTCTAATTCAACACATTTATTATTATAAACTTCATCCATTGAGTCCCAATCGTACACTCTAGTTCCATCATCTTGTATTTGGTAATACAATGGTATCTCTATTATTTCTTTTTTCATATTATTTCCTTTCTTGTTTGTTAAATGAAAGCGTGTCAGGTCTTTTATGGAATTTACGCATCCCTGCGAACTGCCGTTTTATCAAGTCAATCTTTAACGCTTTCATACCCTTTATACGCTACTTACGTGTCTTTGTTCCCAACTTTCCAATATTCTTTTATCGTTCTCTCTAATAGCATCTACGATAAAATCGTGGTAGTGGTCGCCCCTCCATGAGTTTTCCATAAATCTCGTTTCTTCCTTTTCTTTTAATATATCAAGGTCTAATATAGCCGTTCTGACATTATTTCCATTGATTATTTCACCTTCTTCGCTATGGTCGGGAAAGTGCGTAAATACTTTTCTTTCGCCATCTTCCGTTTTAATGATTCCTGTATAAAAACCATCTCCACAAACTCCGTTCCTATGATATGATAATTGTATAATCTCCATGTTATTTCCTTTCGTTAAAATTGTTGTATTATAAAACCACCCTTGTATTCTACAACTTGGGTGTGTTCCTGTAATGTTTCTAAATCCTTTATCTTGTGTTTGTACACGTAATCTTCATATTCATCTCTAAATTCTGTAAAGTCTGCGTATTCTGTAAAGTCGCAATGTATTGCAATTGGATCAAATTCCATGTCAAATCCTGTATCTTCTTCCATTTGTTCAAAGTACTCAAACAATGCTTTCTTACCTTCGTACGTAAAACTATCGCATCCGATACCTTTAAAGCCGTCTATAAATTCGTGTTCTGTTATTGTTCTCTTCATTTTATTTGCTCTCCTCATTAAATAATATTGGGTATATCTCTTCTACTTCAAAACCATCTTTACTTTCTGCATCTTCACCATCTGCGACTCTTTCTTCATTATGTAAGTTTAGCCACTCTTTAAAGTTATCCGTTGTATTTTCGTAGATACGCTCATTTCCGTGATTAGTGTCAATATAGTATATGTTGTATAGTTTATTCATTTTATTATCTCCTTGTTATTTAATTTATATATCTCTTCTTTTAATTCTATAAACTCTTTATAGAATCCGTCATATTTTACTACTTCATCTTCATATCTGTAATTTGTAGGATGTACAAAGCTTGTGTTTGTTGTATCACTTAAATCGTGCATCCATACATCACAACTATTTTCATCTATTGAATCCTCTAATTTATCTACTAGCTTTTTTAATTTATTACTCATGTTATCTCCTTGTTTTAATAGTAATACGCACGTTAATCAAATAAGTTCCATTTAATATGGATTATTTTCTTTCATCTCGGGTACTTCCCACGTGTTTTCCGTTATTCCGTTTACTGTATACGTAAATGCTCTATCATCTGGAATATTATTCTCATTATATTTAAATGCGTGGTCTTTGTTTATGTATCCAATTTTTATTAGGTAATTGTAATGTTCTTCTGTAATTGGTGGTCTGCTCCATTCTTCTAACTCATCGTACATTGCAATATAATCTGTGTAATATATTTCACTATCGTCATGGTCACATTCTTCTAAGTCTGCATCTGTGATACCTAGTGCCTTTCTGCATTCCTCACTACATGCGTTAATCCCTTCTATATGCACACCCCAAAATAATCCTCTGTCGCAATGATGGCACGTAATTGGTGCGGGTTTGTATAATATATCTTTCATTCTGTAATCTCCTAATCTATTAACATATCAAATAATAATTGTTCATCTTTATCTAGTAAAACGACTGCTATTTCTTCGTCTGTGTCATTTTCTTTTAATACTACGATTGCACCATCATCATCACAACAATCATCGTGTGAATATTTGTACAAGTGGTAATCTTCTGTATGATTAACAATTTCTGTCTGCTCCATAGATTCTACAATCTTATACGTAATACCTTCTGTTGCTTTTTCAAATTCTTTTTCTGTCATTTTTAATACTCCTTTTGTTTATGGGTTTCTTCTGCGTGGCATAATACACACAACGCAACACATTTTTTAATCTCTTTTAATATCGTCTTAATAGATAACATATCGTAGACCATATCAGAAACATTTGCTACTTTTGTTAATGGGTTTACATGGTGAAATTCAATTGCTTGTGGCACTCTATCGTATCCGCAAGACTCACAAGATAAACTCATTTTTATTTCTTTGTACCAAGTTACAATTTTATTTCTTTTTGGTTTATTATTACTGACATAATAACATTTATGACAAGATTTTCTTCTGTAGTGCTTTCTCTCTCCGCTTTTTAATGTTTTCCAACTAGCCGTAGCAAATTCTTCGTGTAGTTTATGCTTACCACAAGTTTTACATTTCTTTTTAATAGGTGTTACTTCTTGAATTAACATTTAAAATCCTTCTGTTTGTTTATTACTATACGCATCCATTTAAAAATAGTTCCGTATTATTTTATTTATTTTTCTCTTTCTTTCTTGTATTCTATTTGCACTTCTTTTTCTTTATCTGATATATATTTAATTATTTTAATTAGTATTTGGTCAGTAATTCCGTTTGTATTATCTGCCATCGCTCGTGTAATTAATGAGTTTTGTACATCTCGAAACACTTTGTGCGATATCTTTAGTTTTATGTGCTTGTATTTAATTTCTGACATATCTATTTATTCTGTAATCCTTTATATATTGTGTAATCTATTTATTTTCTCTAAAAACATTATCTTTGTTTAATTTATTTAAATCATCTATAATTGATTTAAAAGTTTTATCATTATTTAATTCTTGATGGTTTCGCTTTACAGATTCCAATCTTTTGATGTACCAATTTAAATTAATTTTCTTCTTCATAATTTACGCTTTCTATATTGTGTAATTACTTTGCTTTCTGTGTGAGGGCTTCAGTTACATATTTAGAGTAAACATATTTAATTATGCAATTCTAAATACAACCTGCCCTCACAAGTCTTTTATATTATGTAATTTACTTCGCTTTCTGTACTTCGTATCCGTACTCAGAACCCACATAATTTATATGTTTTGAACTTGTCATAGACCACCACCCAAGAGGCTTAATTGTTCTAGTTGCGTGGTCAATCTCTGCAACCTTCGTTTCATAACTATATACGTGGTTGTCTGTAGCTCTTAGATTCTGTTTGTATTTGTCAAATGTTCTCATATTGTGTAATCTCCTTTATTTGTTGAATTTATTTGTTTCTGTTAAGTTCCAATTTACTTGCCTTTCAAACTCTCGCTTCTGTGAGTCCTCTGCAACTTTTGTCAGTGTTGCAATTAGTGCGGGTATATCTTCAAGCTTGAAAAATAAACTAGCCTCTGTTTTATGATCGGAAAAGTCTTTGTTTGGTACTCTGTCAATACTTACTATTAATTTACTTTCGTCTTCTAGTTGTCCGACTTGCATTTCCTTCCATGTAGATAAGCCAACACCATTCCAACAACGTGCCTTCACTACCTTTCTATCAGTTCCGAATCCTGACTCTATTTTTATTTTGTTTACTTGTTCCATTGTTTTTTACTCCTTGTTATATCTTATATACTATCCTATTTAAATAAAGTTCCAATTTATTTTAATTAAATTAATCTTATTTCTGATTCGTTTATATATTCTATAAACTCGCTTAAATTTTCATCTAGTGTAAAATCGTTGTCGTACTCCCAATTATATTCTTCATAGAAACCCGCATTTGTTACACCACCTGCGAGTAATTCTGTACCCTTTTTAATTATTGTAAAAATTGCCTCCTCTCCAAAACTACATTCATACTCACCGATATATTTTTCTTTTAAAGACATATTAAAACTCCTTTTGTTTTTTGTTATATATACTATACTAATAAGTATCAAGAAAGTTCCAAAAAACATTAAAAAATATTTAATATATATTGGGGGGTTTGTTGCAAAGGGTGTATTTCTAAGGTGTACAATATTTAAATATTATATAAATGTATGGAGACACGTAGTATATAATGCATTCCTTAACACGTCTAAAACTCTGTAATTCGTGCGATATCGTACAAAGGCGATACTATTACAGACTATGTGCGTGCGTGCGTGCATATATATAAATAAATAATCTACGAACGTGCACAATTGCGACGTTGTGTAATCTGAGCGAAGCACCTACCTACGTGCGTGCACATAATATAATATATATATAAAAAATAAAAAAAATTCATAAAGAGATCTCCTTTCTGTAATCTGATTAAATTCTGTAATATGATTAATTTGTGTAAGTGGGGCAGTTTATACACTTACCCCAAGGTGTTGCGGTGTCCTAGTTTTTAGGCGAAGCTAATTTGGTTAGGGTCACTAGTATCAGGTGTTAGAACTTTACCATAATCTAGTAATCCATCAACAACCAAGCTGTTATTATTAAAGTTAGCTGTTGTTAGCTTGTCAGCATGCCATAAGACATTCGTACCAGCATTTAATAAACCCCAAGCTGAATAATCTTTATCAGCTAAGTATTTATCATACATCTGTCCGAATTGCTGGGTAGGTAGTTTGCTAATATAATTTTCTCTAATGTTAGCAATATCCTGTGTTTCTATTGGTTTCTGTAATTTACCACATGCTTCAGCAAATGAGCGAAGTCTACCACCTGATTGATTTCTAAGAACTTGTGTTGCTCTTGAAATTTCGTTATCCCAATTGACATTGTTCATTGTATGCCAAAATGTATGCCCAAAACCAAATGCTTTTGAGAGCATACCATTTTCACATGCTAGTCTTTGAAAGTAAACATTGACACCAGCTTTAATACTAGAGTCATAACTATTTTGTATTTCAAATACTAATCCAAGTAAATCACCAACTTTAGGAACTTGAACCTCCAGCCCAGCATCTTTAGCAACATAGATTTCTCTAAATTGTTTACCATTAAAGAATACCTTATCAGGTTGAAAATCAATTCCTGAGTCAGACATTATATTTTGTCCTATTTCAGATATCTGTTTATTTTCAACTAGCAAGTAGTTTTCCTTAACAATACCTACCTCTTTTTCAGATTCACCTAATGTTACAGAAAATGCACCTGATTGTTTACCGCTAGGTAAGAATGTAGGTTGCTTATGTATTTCTACAAAAGGGTCTAGCTTACCACCTAAGTTATTAATAATAGGTTGTTCTATTGTCTTAGAACTATCAGCTATTACTAGGTCTGTAACATCATTTAAGTTAGGTACTATATTATCTATTACGTTATTCATTATATTGTCCTTGAATTATAAGGTGTTTTTAAAAGTGGGGCTAGTTCTGTTTCCAAGTCTAACCCCAAACTCAGAATCTTACTCAGCTACATCTTTTTCGTAGATGTCATATTTTACAGCTAAAGTATTCCAAACCAGCATTAAAGCTGTTATTGGAAAAGCCTTATTATCATGACAACTAGACTCAATCATAGAAATTGCATCTTTAAATGCTACTTCTAAATCATCACGTCTACCGAAAAGATTTGCTTCAGCAAGATTAACTTTACGTTTATCTTTCAAAAACAACCTCCTTGTTTTTTAATTAGGTTGGACACCATGTCCATAAATTAATGCCCCTGTTTTCTCAGCTACTCAGGGCACTATCAAATTGTCAAAAATACTTATACTATATATACTACTTAGTTCCTGAAAAGTTCCATTTATTTTAAAATAATTTAAATTAATTTTGCATGCTACGAACCTGAAAACGTGCGACGTATAAATATTTTGCGACGTATAGATATGGATAGCTTTAGCTATACATTATTAGTTAATCTTTTATAAATAGGATAGCTTTAGCTATACCTTATTTCTTTTTGTTTTTTTCAACCCAAGAAACCTAATCTCAAAAGGGTTAAGGGGGGTATCCCCTAGTAATAAAAGAGAAAGACACATACTAAAATATTTTTTTTAAAATTTTCTGAAGTTTACTATGGTGTTATCTAGGATCTATTGCGGGGCGGGTACTACATAAAAAAAAGCGGGTACTATATATACTACTTACTATATACTATATATACTATATACTATATATATATAATATATATTATATATAAAATTTATATTACATATAGTATATACTATATATAATATATACTAAATATAATATAGTTATTATATTCATCAAACTGACTAGACTAGTTGGACTAATTCAATAATATAAATAACAGTTG
>UEXM01001569.1_pt1 | contig 18611 bp, 21 predicted proteins | sample 1796661 | NCBI WGS metagenome assembly UEXM01 (sample SAMEA4772469, study PRJEB27181) | metagenome | reverse complement strand
GAGGTGGAGTATAAGGCGTTCTCAGAGTACGAGGCTATGGCTGACAAGCATGAGTACATCAACGCTGTGAAGGTCACTAAAGGCGACAAGAAGAGCATTGCTAAGGCACTGGCTATCTACTCAGGTTTTACTGAAGGCTTGCAGTTGTTCTCTAGCTTCATCATCCTGCTTAACTTCCCAAGGTTTGGCAAGATGAAGGGCATGGGGCAGATCATTACCTACAGTATCCGTGATGAATCCATGCACGTAGAGGCAATGACAAAGCTATTCAGGGAGTTTATGCAGGAGAACATTGACCTGTGGACTGATGACTTCAAGGCTGAGATCTATCAGGCATGTCGTGAGATGGTTGACCTAGAGGATAGGTTCTTGGACTTGGTGTTTGAGCAGGGTGATATTCCCGGCTTGACTAAGAAAGAGATGCAACAGTACATCAGGTACATTGCTGACCGCAGGTTACTACAGTTAGGACTCAAGACTAACTACAATGTCAAAGAGAACCCACTAAACTGGCTGGATGATGTGTTAGGTGTAGAGCATCAGAACTTCTTTGAAGGTCGTGCTACTACCTACATGAAGGCTGGACTACGTGGTGACGTTGGCAAGGTTAAGTTTGCTAATGTAGCCTAGCTTTCCTCATCTGCTGCTGCTGGTGCCCCTATAAACGGTTGTGCGCCAGCAGTTAGCATACCGGCCCTCCTACCCACAGTTGCTCTGTCTCTTGCGCTTATAGTCGGCTCGTATTCACGAAGCACTCTAAGGTTGTAGGACACAGGGTTTTCTCCCTTCTCCACAGGTATTCCTGACCTTTTCTCTAGGTCTTTAGCTGCTTGCATTACTTCAGCCCTTCTGTCACCTTCCGGTTTATTTTTCCCACCCTTAGTTATTCTAGAGTTTAGGTTGTCCTCCATAGAGTATCTTTCACTCTGTGGAGCCTTAAAGTTAGACCGCTGAACTGGAGTCATGGTTATTAGTGAGCTACCGCCTACAGGATCGAAACCAAACATGTCATGTTGATCTGAGATTACTGAGTAGACATCTCCTGTGTCTGCATTTATAGCTATGAAGTCGTTAACCCCTCCTAGTTCTTTTGCTTCAGACACATGAGAGGTGCCAATGTAAACATGAGGGTCGCCTTTACCGCCTTCTGTTACTTTGACTCCCCGCTGCCTATAAAAAGACACTAGGTCTGCTCGTGTAGCCTCTTGAACAGTTTTCTTTTTCTTTTTCATAAAGGAGGCTAAACCCTTCTCGCCCTGCACAGTAGCTTGTGTCAGCAAGCGTAGAGCTTTTGGGCCTTTCTTTGTTCCTACTCTAGCCTCGTTAGACAGTCGTTGCACACCTTCAGGATTCTTTACGACAATGTCAGTATTCTCTGGCTTGAACCCCCAGACCTTGTATAGGTGAGCCATAGCTCTGTTCTGGACTTGCTCAGGAACACTAAAGTTTACGTTTACTCCTTCCTCAAATAACTGTGACTTGACCGCTTTAGTGTCTGTAGCAGGAACTTCGGCTAGGTTATTTACTTTACCTATTGGCCCTTTTGCAATAAAAGGTGCTGCTCCCTTTCCTCGTTGCCTAGAGATATAATCAGTGGTTATGGCAGAGGCCATGCTTTCGTTGCCCTTGGTAGTACCTGCGCCAATCTCACCCTTACCTTTAGCAAGAGGCACCCCAGTAACTCTCTCGTAGGCTATAGCTCTAGGACTGAAAGCGTCAGATATTGTCCCCGGTAAAGCTGTCGCGGCTCCTTTTCCAGCAGCTAATAGTTTCTGAGGAGTCCCTACTCCTGCTCCATAGAAGCCTTCAAGCATTGTAGGAACTCTGGCTGCGCCAGCATTAACCGCTGTCTGTGCTACTCTAGCAGCAGGGATAAGACCAGCTACATCCCCAGTGGCTGAAGCCAGCCTAGCGGCTCTTGGATTCTCCTCAATGATTTGTGCCGCAGCCTGACCTACATCAGTGCCTGCAAGATACTCCATACCTTGAGACAGTTTCTCTTTTACAGGATCAGGTGTTAATGCACTCAGGGCATCTCCAATAGGACTTGCTAGTGTAGACACGAGTGTAGAACCAGACAACAGACCTCTTGTTCTGATGTCTCCTACGTTCTGCACAGGAAACATCTCTACATCTTTCTGCGTCTGTTCTTGTGCAGCCCTGACTTTACCAGAGATATATCCGTCACTGTCTTGTTGCTGTCTACGGGCTGCTTGGCGCTTTGCTCTTAGTTGTCTACCTGAAACAAACTCAGCCATTACTCTTCTTCCTCTGGAGCAGGTCTTAAATCAGTCAACAGAGCAGACACTACAGCCCTGTCTAGTTTTAAGTCAGCCAGAAGCTGTGCGTTACCTTTGGCTGCTTTCTCTGCCTTACCTATGCCCACCAGTAGCTGTCCTAGTGCTTTTCTAGTGGTAGGAGAGGCGGCTAATCTGTTGAGTCCATAGCCGGAGGCTGTTAGAACCATACCTGCTCCTAAGTAAGGAGCCATGCCAGAAGCCATTGTAGCGGCTCCTGCACCGGCAGTGGCTGTCATCGCCAGAGGTGTAACAGGGAACTTAGCACCGGTAACACCCTCTACACGCTGCATGGCTCTACCAATCCTTGTGTTTGCCTCTGCAAGTGCTTTCTGTTCAATAACTCCACCAGCTTGGTACATCAGCATTTGTTTTCTTAGAAGCTGGTCTACGTTGGCTCTAGGCACTGCTTCAGAAACAATGCCATTCAGTGTGTCAGCGACCACTCTACGTCCTGCTGTAATAGCGTTCTCAAACTCACTATCAAAAGCATTACCACGGCTTGACGCAATCCAGTTGTCTATGTTACGTCTAGCGTTAAGTAGACCTAGAGCAGTACCGTCACTTTTCTCTAGTTGTCTCGCCGTCTCTGCAAGTATCTTCTGTAAAGACTGCTCTACATTACCTATGATCTGTGGATGCTCTAAGGCTCTTTTCGCATTCTTATTAAGCTCTGCTATGACAGTATCCATAGATACTTCAGGATTGCCTGCTTTTCTAATCCTCTCGTCTAAGCGTCTTCTAGTGTTCCCTATCTCATCCATAACTGTATTATAGTTAGTCGTGAAGGGGGCATTAGGTTTTATAGAATCTAGAGAAGCAAGGACATCTATCCCTTCTTGTTCTATAGCTAATGGGTGGTAAACTTTCTGTCCTAATGGGCCTTCAATAGTTGTACGTCCTTTGCCATGAAGGTTCATAGGATCTAACATGGTTTTTACCGCTTGCTTACGGTCTTTAGATACTTTCCTTCTTCCTGACCTTACAAGATCCATACCTGCGTTTTCAAGTTCACTGCCTGAGTCAATTAAACTATCCATTTTAGTGGCAGGGGACGCAAAAGTAGCTGTGTCAAACAACGCTTGAAGAACCTTAGCTTCCTCTGGGTAGTTCTTTAGTTCTTCAGTAAACGAAGTCCAAGATTCTCCCGCAAGCTCAAGCAGAGGGCCAATTGCTTCGCTTTCTTCAAGAATGTTACCCAATGCAACTACAGGTTCTAATGCGCGTTTAACATGAGGTTCTAAAGCCTCTCCAGTGGCAGACAACACAGGAGCCACAAAAGGTTTTGCTCCTGTAATTAAAGCATCACCAGCGGCTGTCATCATACGGCTTGTCGCTAGAGGTATAGCCATTCTAGGGTCAGCAGCAAAACCAAACTTTGCTTGTGAGGCTCTTTGCTGCATTCCTTCAGTAGTTGCTATTCCTTCCGGCCCAAAGACATCTTGTATGCCCTCGCCAATCTTAGCCAAAGCAGCGCCTGACCCCGGCTGCATCCCCCGTTGTTGTGGGTCATACATTTGTCCTGTAGGCTCAGGAAGATAATCTAGCACTCTCCCCTGCGGCCTAGCGTCCATCTCCTGTAACATAGAAGTAATTTCTTGTACAGCAGCTTGATTCTGGTCAGCATCAGCTAACTGCAATGCGCGTAGAAGCTGTTGTCTTTCTGCATTAGCCATTTGGTTATAGTCCTTGAGCTTCTCGTAAGTAGTCTGCTGTTGTCTTTTGTCCCTCTTCAGCTTTAGGGGCCATTCCAAACTCAGTAGGGTCAAATCCTAGCTCAAGTACAGGGGGCAACACTAAGTCCGCTGCGACATTGCTGCCTCGTTTTACTAGCCTATCCACTTGAGAATTGTGTCTACCCATTAAATTCTCAGCTACGATGATAGAGTCCTTAATGATTTTCTCTAGTGCCCTTTCGTCTAAAGTTCTCTCTCCACCTACAATTTCTTGAGCAATTTGTACGTCTTTCTCTGTAATACCGTTACCAGAACCAAAGTTTTTAACAAATTTAGCAAACTCTCTACCTCTGTTAGAGAAGTATGCTTGAGAAGCTGCTGCGTTTCCAGTAACGCTGTCAGGAGCGCCTAGAAGTGATGCTACTCTTTGAACATTTGTTATCCCTTCTGCAAAAATTCCAGTATTAACATAAGGGAGCATCTCTAACGCTTGCCTAGCAAGTCCAAGAGTTTCTGTTGCAGTTTTTGCTTTGTCGAAGTCCTCTAAGATTCTCGTGGCTTGTCCTTCAACAAGTTTTTTGTCTAAAGTCTCAGAATCGCTTATGTTTTGAATAACATTAGGCGCAGGTGATAACCCAGCTTCAGTTGCGTTGACATATTTGTATTTAACTGTACCGTCAGGTTGTGTCTCTGGTACACGTATTTTCTGACCTAGAGTAGCGTATGTTTGTATTTTTCCATCAGCGTCCCTAAATGCCTTAATATCTCCTTGGTCTTCAGCATCAGCTATTTTTGCCATCTCCTCAAGAGAAGGCATTTTAGCTAAGTCTTCACCATATTTAGCTTGGAGGTCAAGCTTAGAAACACCTCTAGCTTGCATATATCTGACAGTCGCTAAGTCATCGTCTCCTCTAGACGCTAATTTTACTTGGCGTTCACCTATAGTCTTAGCCAGTTCTTTCAACTGAGTTTCGTTAGCATTGACAATCTGTGGAGTTAACCCTCCCAAACCTGCTTGATTAGCGTTAGCGATAAGTGAATCACGGTATCGCTGTACTCTTTGTAGGTTTTGTTGATTCTGTGATAACTCTTGCATCTTGCCTAAAGCAGCAATCTTTTGCTCTGGCTTACCGTGTTCAATCATAAGACCGTACATCTTAGCCATGCGCTGTGGGTCATCAGGGGCAATCTCAGCCATGCCCTGAGTGATCTTCTCCTGCCCTGTTCTCATGTCCATCCCAAGCGCACCACCAATTTGCCTAGAGGCTTGCTGTGCAAAGGGGCTTAACGCTGGCTGACCTGTAAGTAAACCAGAAGTTCCTTGAGTAGGAGATACTTTGTAGCGATCTAATACGCCTGTTCTTTCTAAAATACCCATGTTTAACTGATCCCCAACATACTTAAAATATCGCTGCCTACGTCACCTATCTCACCAAACAAGCCACCTATGCCTGAGCTAATACCGCCTGCTGAAGCAGCCGCTTGTTGTCCTTGAGCGCCCAGTAAAGCACTGTAGATCTGTGCAATGTTCTGTGCTCTAGCTTGTTCAGCGCCTACAATATCTTCTAGTCCAGATACGCCTGCTTCAGTCATTAAGCCAGCACCCTGTCTACGACCAAGATCAGCAAGACTAGCAAGCTGTATGCCGGGAGTCAGTGAAGCCAGTAGCTGTTGCTCTGGTAAGTATTGTGCTGCTTGTGAAGCAACAATGTTCTGTAACTGTCCTGCCTGTAGTGCTTGAGGCAGTCCTGCTGCTCTACCACCAAGACCAAACATACTTTCAGCAAGTCCTGCTTGTTGCAGTTGCTCTGCTTGTGCTTGTCCTAGCGCACCTAGAGATGCTCTAGCCTTAGCTTCTTCCTGTGCTTGTGCTAAAGCAAACTGCTCAGGAGAACCACCAAACTGTGCTGTACGTAGACCTGTGCGCCCTTGTGCAGCTAGGCGTTCTTCCAGTGCAAGCTGTTGACGTTGTTCTTCAGGGCGTTGAGTAGCTCTAATGCGTTCATAGACATCAGCTTCTCTCTGTGCCATAGGTGCTGTAGCACCCGTTAGAAAGCCACCAACGCCTCCTAGAGCCTGTCTCTGGATACCTGATACATCTGGTGCTACTCCACCCATACCGCCCAATAAGCTGCCTGTGAGAGCTTGTAGCTGCTGTTGCTGTGCAGCTTGCTGTGGGTCTAGTGTAGTAGCAAACCCACCTTCAGGTGTAGTGCTTACGCCACCAAAGCCTGTGGATACTGTAAAGGGTTTGAAGGCTGCTGCTTCTGCACCACGTTGACCAATCTCAGCCATACCTGTAGATGCTTGTTGAGCTACATCACGTAAGGAGTTAAGCTCATCAATGCTAAGTCCTGCCCCTATCAGTGAGCCACCGGCACCGCCTAAGAAGTTACCTATTGATGTGCCAAGGTTACCAAGGTTATCAAAAAAACTTGGGTTGTAGTTCCCAGCATTATAATAGCCGTTACTCATTTATATTCTCTCTATGTCAATACTGTTGTTATTACGGAGGCTGCACCTGTTACCACAACAGTAACAACAAGCCAAGCCAGACGCTCCCACTTTAACGCATGGGCAGAAGCTAGTTCTTTAAGCTGCCGAAGTTCAGCAGTAGCTTCACCCCAACGCTCACCACATTCTTTCTCATGTTGAGCTATCTTCTCTAGTGCTTCTAAAGCCAAGTCAAGTGTTTGCGTCTGGTCTTGCTGCATTAGTCTTTAGCCTTACCTACGTTTAGTGCAATCATGTCCAGTATCTTGTATGCCTTAGCTACTAGAGCATCATCTTTAGGTGTATCAGTTGCTGCTGCAATAGCTGACGCTAGAGCAACTAGAGCAGTGATAATGTTAAAAGCGTCAATTACGTATGGCATTACCAAGGTACTCCATCAGCAGTTGTAGGATTCTTTTGTAGCTCAATGTTAGATGTAAGTGATGCTTCAATTGCATCTTTGTCTAACTGCTCCCACACCCAGTTAAGTACTGTGTCCTCGACAAGTACACCATAAGCAATAAACCCATCAGCGGATGCGTCAGGTGTAAAGCCTACAGTGCCATAGGAAGATGCAGAGTAGTCTCCATCTACTTCAGATACTCTCCAGTGTGCAACAGTTACACCACCGTCTGATGTGTTGCGTTCTAGGGTTGATATTGTCCATGTAGCCATTAGTTGTTCTCCAGTTGTGCCACGCGAGCGCGTAGTGATTGAATTTCTTTAACAAGCATTGGAACTAGCTTGCTGTAGTCCACACCCATCATTTCTTCAGGATCTTCGGGTGCTGATACTGCTTCAGGCGCAACGCTCTGTAGCTCCTGTGCGATCATTCCGTAGTCTTGGTGGGTGCCGTCAGCAATCCAATCAAACGAACGTACTTGGATAGCGTCTACTTTTCTTCCAGCGTCATCAGCGTCTGCAATGTTTTCCTTGAGGCGTTGGTCTGAGGAGGTGTTGTAGCTAACGCCTGTAGTACCGTTTTGAGCTATAGATCCAATGATTCCCGCGTTATATGTAAATAAAGCATAGCTGTTTCCGCTACCAGTGCCGTCTGGGTGTGCTACAGCAACATAAGAAGACCCACCATTAACAGGATTAACTGCAACTCCAGACTGAAAAGCGTATCCAGACGTAATAGTACCCACCAAAAGGTTGCCTGACGCATCAATACGCATTACTTCATCACTTGAGTCAACGTCTGATTGGTCGCCAGTGTTTTCTTGACAGAAAATAATAGCGCCACGGTCGTAGGCATCAGTCCTTTTGAAGCCTATAGCAGACTTTGCAAAATTATTGGCCTCTGTGCCTATCTTGATTAGGGAAGCGCCGCCTACGTTTAAGTTATTTTGGTGAAGCGTGAGTACAGTGCTGTCTGCAGCGTCGGCGGTTGCGCCTTGAATTCTAACTTTTCCAGCGTTAGTGGAAGAGGTAGTCCCCGCCAGCAAGTTGCCATTCGTATCAATACGCATGCGTTCTGTGCCAGAGCTTGCAAAAAACTTTAGCGCACCTCTTTTATTGCCTATGTCTACGTCAGCTAAGTTGTTACCTACGAAAAACTGCTCTGCGTCAGCGGTAACATTGTTGTTGTAAGTGCTGATCTGGGCTGTTCCGTTTTCAGTGTTATCCTTGACCCGCAGTTCTCCCGCAGGAAGCATAAACACGCCAACAGCGTTCTCCACTAAACCAGCAGAAGAAGAGACAGAGACATTGCCTGACCCATCAATACGCATGCGTTCTGTGCCACTATTAGAAAAAGTCAGACCTGTGCTGGATGCGGGGTTATCAATAATCCAACTTTCAACACTATCTTGGAAAAGTTGTATTCCTGCCGCCGTACCAGAAGCAGTATTTACCATTAATTTTGACGTATTAGAAGCTGCGCCTTCGCCAACCTTAGTCGTTCCCACGACGGTGAGCTTTGCTGAAGGACTGCTAGTACCAATACCAACATTCCCTGACCCATCAATACGCATGCGTTCGCCAGCGTCAGTACGAAATTCCATATAGTTTGAGGCGTGGTTGTACCTAATCATCCCCCTAAATCTATCTGAGCCACTTGTACCGTCAGCAAAGAAGATACCGCCTTCTGAAGATGCGCCAGACGCTACAGTGATACCTGCATGACTGCTGTCAGCGATAACAAGGTTAGAACCCTCCGCTAAGTAGCTGCTAGGAGAACCAGTACCAATACCAACATTCCCTGACGCATCAATACGCACGTATTCTTTGTCGTAGCCTTCAATGGCTAAATAGCCATTAGCTGGGGTCGCAGCCCACGCTTGTATCTTGGTTCCACCAGACGTGTTGCCGTTGGCAATGTTCAAAATGCCGTTAGCGGTGTCAACGGTTAGTGCAGAGTATGGTGAGGCAGTGCCAATACCAACACGATTGTTCGATGCGTCAACCACCAAAGTTGTCGTGTCAACAGTCAATCCAGCAGCAGTCACTGTGCCTGTAAACGTAGGGCTAGCAAGAGGAGCTTTAGTATTCAACTGCGTCTGTACATTAGATGTGACACCATCGACGTAGTTTAGTTCTGCTGTAGTGGCTGTAACTCCGTCTAAGATGTTTAACTCAGCAGCAGTACTTGTGACACCGTCTAGGATGTTAAGCTCTGCTGTTGTGCTAGTGACACCATCTAGGATGTTAAGCTCTGCTGCGGTAGACGTTACGCCATCTAAAATATTTAGTTCAGCAGCAGTACTTGTTACTGTAACTCCATTAAGGGACAGTGCATCAGTTTCCAGAGTACCATCAACATCAACATTACCTGAGATGTCTAGTGTCTGAGCAGTAGTTGTACCAGTTAACGCAGCGTTATTAGCGTTTGCTTTAGTTGCTGATGCAGTTGCAATGTTATTAAACTCTGTATCAATCTCAGAGCCTTTTACAATCTTAGCAGCGTTACCTGAAGGTAGAGAATCCTTTGCTGCAAAGTCAGTAGTTTTCGTATAGTTCGTCATTAGATTAATCTACCTATAAGTGCTTCAATGTTTACTTCTTGTATGGACAGTGATCTTTCGTTAATTGTACAGTCCAAACCAATAGTGGCTACTCTGCCAGATCCGGTTGCTTTAGCTTTAGCTGTGTCAATAATAATTGTAGCACTGTATTCTGATGTGCTTACGTTGTACTCAGATAATCCGTACTCAGCGATACTAGCGTTGGCTACAGTTACAGCTTGCTTTGTGTATCCTTCAGTGTAGTTATATCCCCAGTTAACTGTTACTGGTGCGCCTTGACCACCAATAACTGTAAAGTTAATTTCTTTTAGAATCTTCAGTCTACTAGCGTCACCAAAAGACAACGGGTTAGTGTAGTAACGCATTGTGTAGGTATCAGTGTCATCTAAATATCCGTTGTACTTATTGATACCTTTGACAGTTCCTAAGTACAGTGTACCGTCTGCTGCTCTATTGCCACATAGAATCTTAGTGCTAGGCCATGTAGTTACACGGTTGCTACCGTCCTCTAGTTTACCTCGCATATCAAAACAGTAAACAATAGAGCTTGTGGGCAAGAACAGCAGGTAAAAAGAATGCTCTGGACTGTAAACAGACTTAATGTTGTTAGTCTGTGTATTGACAGTGAACATCATCTCGTCACGTACATTCTTAGATACGTCACCAATAGGGTTAGACTTCTCTTGTATAACTCTGCCTAAGCTACGTACACCAGTGTCAGACAGGAAGATCAAGTCTGTACCTGTAGACTGCACTGTATCCCTAGCAATACAGCCAATGTTTGTAATAGCGTCTGCTAGTACCATCGAGGACGGTGAGCTTGCACCAGAGTACAATAGAATACTACGCTTACCAAAGATAACTAAGAAATCGTTAAACTCTGCTAAGGCTACAATCTCATCGTGTCCTGTAGGCCATACAGTTGTAACGTCTAAGGAACCTGAAGAACCTCCTGTCCACGCATGTCCAGACAATAAGTCAGACCAGTACAACGTGTGCTTGTTACCAGTAACGTCAGCAGCCCACACACGACCAAAAGCTGCTAGAGCTTCATTGGCTTGTGGTGGCGTACCTGTAGCATGGCTATGGTCACTAAACTTCTCTAATACGCCACTGCCAGACTCATCAGTGTAGATAAGAGGCTCTTGTCCACGTTGGAAGAAATAAGCATGATTGTTAAAGTTTATAATCTTCCAGTTGTTTGCACTGACTGTGTAGCTGCCGGGAGTAACATCAGTTAATGTAGTTGTACCAGTAAACACTTTACTGTTACCAGTAGAGAATACTACAATGTCACCGCTTTGGTCTACAAACTCAAAGACAGTCTCAATGCCGAGGCTAGACCCTAGTGGCGTAGCACTGCTTGTAAGCTTATCTAAGCCCTGTCTAGCGCCAATACGTCCGTACTTGTCTACTACCATGTTTTCAGCAATAGACGCAAAGGACGCATCCTGAGCAACAGGAGCATCTTGTGTATTGAGTCCCTTAAAACCGGGAGCAGCAATGTATATGTTCTGTCTTTCTTGAGCCATTATGGAACCGTGTAAATGAATTCTTCAGGGTTCTTGTAAGCATCCAATGCAACGGCATCAGACAAGTGCTTGTCAGCAATCAAGAAGTAATCCTGTGCTGTAGTACCGCCAGTTTCCCCACGTTCTCTAGCCAACAAAGCTACAGCGTTGTGGACAATAGCATTCTTAGGTAACACTGTAGTATCTGCATCTCCAGACAGTTCAGCTTCCCTAGCAATCAGGTCAAAGCGCATGTTAAATACACCTGATGGCTTAGGGTACACTCTTACTTTAGTATCACTGTTACTGTCAATACCACTAAAGGTATATGAGTCAGGAGTGCCTGTGACTTCACCGGAGATGTAGTAAGCGTTGTTAAACCAGTTAGGTGACTCATAACGCATAAAAAAGTTAGATGTGTCGTTGATGACACTGTACACCTTCACACGTTCTCCAGCATTAGTTAGGCTGTACTCTGTAGTGTCTGCTACAGTAGGAACCACAACAGTTGTCCGTAGTGCAGACCAATCATGTGAGTCTTCCACTACTTGCTTGGCATCATTAACAAAGTCACCTACCATCTTGCTGTAGGTGTTCTGTGATACACTGGATACTTCATCTTCCCGTAGCCTACGTAGTACCTCGTTGACTATATTCAAATATGTGGTACTCATACTATATTCCTAAACATTCCTTGAGGTGCTGTGTATTGCGCTAGTGGTACTGTACGTGCTATTAATTCAGGAGCCTGATACTTTTTTTCAAATAGGAAATCTTCAAACAAACTTTCTGTAACACTCTTAGTAGGCTGGGGCTGAGATATTGCTAGTCCTATAGACGGGGACGGTATATCTAAATCAACTGAAGGTATATCTACGTCTACTGAAGGTATATCTACGTCTACTGAAGGTAAGTCTACATCTGTAGATATTTCTAAAGAAGGAAGATCAGGAGCTTCTAAAGGTTCATATATAGCTTCAGCAGCTTCCTTTATAGCTTGTACAGGTTCGTCAATAACTGCGCCTGCTGCTCTAACTACGTCTTCAGTAGTAGACCCTACTTCTCTAGCAATGTCTTCAATTACTGTAGGAGATGGAGTAGCCTCTGCTATTGCTTCTACAAGTTCTCTAGGTGGCTGAAGTACAACGTCATCTACAACAGAGCCTACTTCTTTTACAACATCCTCTGCTTTTTTAAGTAACTCAGGTGTCTCTAATACTATACCTAAGTCTGGTAAATCAGGAAGATCAGGAAGACCACCTAAAGATCCTCCTTCTCTAACATAGGTTCCTAGACCCTGTAGTAAAGCCTCGTCAAGAGAACTGCCTTTTACTAACTCTTTCTCAGTCTTAACTAAACCTTCAACTAAATCATCTTGGTTTATGTTGTATTCTTCTGATAAAGTATCTGCATCTAAGCCTACTTTGTCAAGAGCTTCTGTAGTATACTTTCTGCCAAGAGTTGTCCTGCCAATTACTTCACCGTCCTCATCAACAAGGTCTGTACCTTTGTTTAACACAGCTAACACAGGATCTCCTGAAGCAACTGATGCAGCAAACTCTATGTTGTCAGCTACCGCTGTTGCTGTAGGTGTGCCTGCAAGTCTAGCAGTACCGGCAACTGCTCCTGCTGCTTCCATAAGGCCTATGTCTTTACCTGACCCTGAAAGAACTTTACCAGCAGTTAGTAACGCTGCCCCGCCGGGAATAAAAGAAGATAGAATACTAGCTACAGGACTTGACAATACTTCTTGAAGCTTAGAAGGTGTCTCAGGAATTACTCTAGTTCCATAGTCTCCTGCTCCAGAACCATAAAGACCTGTCTCTACATTGTAAGGAGTATTTGTTAAACGCTCATCAAACCCTGCTTCTTTTTTAGCTAGGTACTCTTGCCTGTCCTCGCCTTCCAGCAAGTCAATTAGGTTAACTCCAGCAGGAGTATTTATGTAAACTTTTTCTCCAGTTGTAGAGTCAACCTTATACGGAGATAAACCTTCTCTTTTGTACGTGTCCATCCATGATTCAGCAGCAGGCTCTTGTACAATTTCTCTATAAGCTAAGTCTCTAGTAGAACCTCCCATAGCTCTACCTCTACCGGGGTCTACTTCATTGTATAACGATAACGCACGTTCAGCTACTTCTTCCTCAGACTCTCTAGCTAATTCATTGGCAGCATTACGCCAATCACTAAACGGAGTCTGTGGGCCGAAGTCTTGATAACCACTAGCTAGTTGGTCTAGCATAGCTTGGTTTAGACCTATAGCTTGTAAGTCAATCTGCATCAGCTACTTATTTCCTAGTCTTTTCAAATGAACGCATTGCACCTAAACCTAACATACCCATAAGGACAGGCATCATAGTTTCTAGTGGTACTAGAGGTATAACAATGTCTACTTCTGCTAGAGCCAATACAAAGTTAGAAAACGGAATTGTGATAAAGTTACCGAACATGCCTAATCCACATGTCCAGCCAATGAAGGGCCGCCATCCAGAAACAAATAAACTAGAGTGTCCTGCCTCTACTTTGTTTACTTCTAGCTGACCTTTAGCTAACTCTTGAGCATGACGCTCAGACATGGTAGCAATCTCATGAGCCAAAGCATTCTTCTGGTCTTTGTCCTCAATAAACTTATCAAGTAACCCTGTTACTGGGCCGACCAAACTAGCTACTATGCTCATACTTAGCTACCTTAATAAAACTAGGGGCCACCGTAGCAGCCCCCAGTTAGATGGTTATTACTTAGGAACAACCAAAGTTACACCTGACTCAGGACGCAGTACGTTTACACCGTACAGAGTATCTGAAGTAAACAGGTTAGCCAAGAACTCTTGCTTGTACTGAGTCTGTGAGCGAACTCCCAGTTGTTCAGCCATTACAATTGCATCCTTCTGGAACAACAGAGCGCCCAGAGAGTCTACAGCAGAAGCAGAGTTAGCAGAAGCAGTTTCAACAACAGGGCAGTTGGTGCTAACAAATACGTCAATGCCGTACAGTTGACCAATCTGACCATTAGTAACTTGACCGTTGTTTACGAAGTCAGAGCTTACGTAACGATCAATACCCATGATGGTGTTGCGTACTGAAGGAGGAATGACAAAGCAACGGTTTTCCATAGGAACATCAGCATCGTCCAGCTTCTGGATCAAACCACGGAAACCAGCGTCAGTAAATACGTCAGCAGGAACAACCGTGTCAGCCGTGTAAACAGACAAGCCGTTACTAGCGTCTACAAAGAACGTGCCACCATTGTTCAGGTAAGTTGTAGAAGACGTACCAGCAGAACCAAGGCCAGTAGCCAAGCTGTGCAGGTCAGTGTCAACTTGCTTCGCCAAAGCGTAGCCAGCATCTTCCGTGTAGAACTGACGCAGTGAGCTAAGAGCCTGTACGTCCGTAATGTCTTCAATCAGACGTGAGTACTCAAAGTGCTTGTCAATAGAGATTTGCACTTCGCCTTCCGTAGCGTTCTGAACCGTTACAGCAGTGTTCTCAGCTTTAGCGTGAGCGTCACCACGGACAGGCTTAGGCACATGGATGGTATCACCCTTCTTGCCAGCCATAGACATCTTCTTGACAAGGTTTGCCAATACGAGGTTCTTCTGGTAGGCTGCAACAATCTCGTCACTCCAGATTTCTGGAATAAAAGTAGCTGCGCTAGTGTTGTCAACGAACCCGCCAGTTGCGGGATATGTGGAATCAGTCATAATAAATATCTCCTAAGATATACTATCTGACCCGTTTTTCTGCGTATGCCTTCATAATCTCTGGTTGTAGAGCAGCATAGCGATCAGGGTCGTTTCTCATAAGGTTAATAATGTCTGCGCGTCTATAGATCTTCTTAGGTGCTGATTCAGTACTACCACTGGCATTACCAGTAGAAGCTGCCTTAACTGCTTGCTTACGGGATTGCTCCTCTACAGCGGCAGTCTGCTGTACAATACTTTGTCGCTCTTTCCACAAGCTAAATAGCTCATCAGCGGATTCACTATCGTACTGCTGGTCTGCTGCTACAAACAGTCTAGTCCTAACATTGGATGCTTTAATCCATTCAGCAAAGTTAGCATCTTGCAAGATCTGTTGCATATCAGGGTGCTTACGTTGTAGCTCTGATAGCGCAGTGCTTGCCTTATACTGCTTTGTGACTTCTTCAGCTTCCTTAATCTTAGGATGGTTCTGAATAGCCCTATCTACAGCCTTATCAGGGTCTGTAAACCAATCTACTTCTTCGACTTGTTGGGGTGCTTCTTTAGTATCTTCTGTGAGTTGTGTCTGGATATACGTATCAACAACCTTACGTAGCTCACCTACTTCAGAACTCTGTCGGCCCAATAGCTTCTCAGCTTCTTGGTGCATCTGTACAAGTTCTTCAGCAGACTTACCTCTGTACTTGTCGGGGATCTCAGGTTCCTGTGGTTCAGGAGTTTCCTGTTGTTCCTCTACTTGTGCAAACATATCTAGTTGCTGTTCGTCTTCTTGGTTATCCTGTTGACGCTCAGGTTGAATAATCTTAGCCATTATTAACTCCGTACCTTAGTATTGTGGAGATGTTTAGTATGAAGGTTCTCTAGGAGGTTTGCCTTCGTTCATGTGCCATGTGCTGCTCCCTCTTTTTAACCCACCTATCATGTGCATCAGGGAAGTCTCCGCTAATGCCTTCAAGGTTAGATCTCACTGGGGAGATAACACGTTTAGCGTCCAAGCCACAACTGCACCTAGAAGTTGTAACATCAGACTTAACTAAATCTTCAAACAGTTTGCCGCAAGGACATCTAAAATCAAACAATCTCATCGACAGGTTCTTCTGTTTCTGCTTCAGAGTGAGAGTTTTCAATCTGTGTTTCAAGATTCAATATGGTTGCTAGGATAGCTAATTGACCTTTACGAAAGTTCAGGTTATCGTTATCCGTAGTCATTTCTACTGAGTTGATCTGTCCAACATTACTTTGTAGGTCAGAGATTAACTGTTTCCAGCCTTCTGATCTAAACATAGCAAAGTAATTATTGAAGTATGTTTCTAACTCTTGAGTCATAGTATTTTACCTTTGTTAAAGAATACTGAATGTACGAAAAGTACCTATATATTATATCATACTTTTTCGTGTTTGTCAAGTGTTATTTTACTAAATATCCAATTAAAATTGCTAGGGTCATAGGTATCAGAAATACCAATACTGCTATCACAGAACCTAATTCTCTAACGTCCTTCCAAAATTTCTTCTTGGCTGCTGCTCTTCTAGTCAGTTCTAATTGTTTAGCCTTCCTAGCTTCAGCCATCGCAGTCATTGCCTCCTTATACAAGTCACCGTTACCACTTACGGTAAACAGGTCACGTATCTCCTTCATAGTGTCTTGTATTTGTTTTTTAGCAAGCGCAGCTTTAACAGCATCGCCTTCAGACAGCTTGCCTTCGTTCTGCGCTCTTGCTAACTCAACCTCTGCACCGCCAAGTGTCGATAGAAAACTAGAGATACTTGAGATGTCATTGGTTGTCTCAGCTACACGCTTAATAGCGGATGTTGCAGCGTTAACACCGGCGACAATTGCACTTATCTCTGCTATCATTGTTAGCGGCCCCTGCGCCCACCAATAGTCTTAGTTCGACGGTTCTTAGGCGTAGCCCTTCTGCTATTCTTAGGTGGACGGCCTACTTTATTACCGTATGTTCCTTTACCGTATGGCATGTTACTTTCTCCTAGTTCTTGTTTTGCGAGCTAGTGTTTGATTAGCTCTCATGGACTTAGCACCCTTACACTTCCAACGCTTACGTGATAAGTTATTGGGTGTGTTAGGGTCATTCTGCTTCTTTTTAGGCAGACGTTTCTTAATACCTAGTGACCTAGCGCAGTAGCTGTCGCCCTTACTGGTTCCCGGTTTTACTCTAGGGCCACCGTCTTTAGCTTTCCCTGCCTGACCGTAAGAGACTCTCCTGCCGCTGGAAGTCACTTTTACTTTAGCTTTACCTCTACGTGGACTAGGCATTACGCCGCCTTCTTGTTCGGTAGTTTCTTAACATTCTTTGCCTCTAACTCTTTAATCTTAGCTTCTAGTTCTTCAAACTTCTTGTTAACTTGATCTACTATTTGAGTTAGCTCTGTACGTGTTACAACCATAGATTATCCTCTTACTACTCAGGTTTAGGGTTTGCGTCTTTAACTGCTTGGATACGAGCCTTCCATGCGTCAAAGTCGTGGAACATCTCATCGAGCTGGTCAGTCCAGCCGCCATAGGCTTCCAACCGACTGTCAACCCACGCTGTTGCCTCTCGTGCTGCTTGTGCAGCTTCTTGGTCAGCAATTAGTTGGTTGTTTTCTTCTTCTGTCAGTTCGATACTTGCGCCATCGACCAATTTGAATACGCCTGTGCTCATTAGTGTCTCCTTAATTGATTAGTCGCCAACGCCATATACAGTAATATGGCCACTTGTAAAATTTTGCCCGCCATAAAAGTTTGTAAATTTAAAAGCGTTGAAAGCTGTAGTTGTTCTAAGTTGCGCGTGAGTTTCGGTGTATGTTAAGCGTGAACTGAAATAGTTATTCAAAATACGAGAATGAACATACGTCCAATGAGAGTTGTTTAAATTCCAAATCGTAATTTCACCGAACACTCTTTGATCTGTATTGTACTGGTGAGCATTCCTAATCACCGGCAAGCGTCCGCTAACGGTGTCTCTATCGTTCGTTTGAGACAGCCCACTAAGAGTGTCATCAGTGTGGGTCATAATGGATTGCCAGTTTGTCGTTTGGTAACTGGAACCACCATCAGATGAAACTTGAAGCTCGATAGCGTTGAAGTGTCCACTAAAATAAACATCTGTTATTAAAATTTTGTAAACACGGTAACCGCTTAATCCGCTGGTAAACGCTATGCTTGAAGCAGCAGATGAGATGGTCGTATCGTTAATAACATTCCAAACACTGCCTCCACCACCGCCGGAATCAACCCAATCGAGAACACCAGACCCGTTAGTTTTTAAGACTTGGTCAGCGTTACCATCAGTATTAGGTAAGGTTAGCGTATAACTTGCAGACGCACTGTGTGGTGGGCCTTTGATTGTTATGCCGTGAGAGTTGTTCTCGCAATTGAGCTTGAACTGTCCAGCACCTCTAGTAGCATTGCCCTTGAACGTGACAACACCAGAGCCGTTTGGGTCTAGGTCAATAGCACCGTTGCTTGTTGTAACGATGTCCTGACCATTAACGTCTAAATTTCCACCTAGCTGCGGGGAGGTGTCTGAGACAATATCAGAAATACCTCCAGCGGCAGCGTTCTCCCACTGCACACCAGAGCCTGTGCTAGTCAGCACTTGTCCATCAGAGCCTTGAGCACCACCAACAGTTAAATTTGTCAGGGCAACTGTGCCAGCGCCGACAATGCCATTGCCAGTTAGGTCAAGATTGTCTCCTGATGCCAGTTCTTTTATTGCAGCCGTCCCTGAACTGTCAACGATCAGAGGAAATCTATTAGCCATGTTAAAATCCTATAGTGTAGTTTTGTGTTCTACCAGTAACAATAAAGAATGTTCCTGACGCATTTAATGTAAGTTGTCCTGATCTAGCTGTAATACTGAGTAAAGACGAACCACTAACTAATGATGATCCTGCTCTGTTAAATACTGCTGTTATACGGCTAACTAATGTTCTACCAAAAACTGATACTTCAGTAGCTGCACCA
>UEXM01001568.1_pt1 | contig 18624 bp, 8 predicted proteins | sample 1796661 | NCBI WGS metagenome assembly UEXM01 (sample SAMEA4772469, study PRJEB27181) | metagenome | reverse complement strand
GCGAACGAACCAGAGGCTTCAATACCGTATATAGTAGAACCTGTTACTGTGAAAGATCCGGTTGCAAAAGAACCAGAATAAGAAATCCCTCTAACCGAGAAAGAACCAGAAGCAGACGATGGTACCGAGCATGTAATCTCGAACTCTTTGTTTTTCCAATGATTGTTTCTATGTTGTTTTTGTCTGTTTGAAAGAATATTATATGAACCAGATGCAATCCCTTCCGAGTCCGTGTCTGGATGTGAAGGCCCATGTATTGGGTCAACACCGAATCTTCCAAGATGTCTTCGTAACATTGTTTGAAGACCTTCTCTCTTGTTGATATGAGTATCTGTTCTGGTATAGGATAGTTCACCAGATCCGCTTGAGCGAACTGTGAGGTTTCTAAATGGAAGTGCGTTGTATACACTCCTTTCTCCGTCAACACCGTCCATGAATATTCTTGTTGAGGTCTCGAATGCTCCGGGAGCCGAGAACTTGCTTACAATAATAGACTTTGTAGCAGTATTATCATTGTGGTTTCCAGCCTCTTCAGGGGTCCTAAAAGCAGCAATAGCTGTTCGGAAGAGGTTACTATCTGCTCCGACAATATTACCCTTTATTGACGCCTTCTGGGCTACTAAACTGGCATTAACTGTTGTATCTGACAATTCTGTTTTCAATGCTGGTTCGATGAAGTTTACTGTATCAGATATTGAACGATATCTGAGATTGTTTTCCTTTCGTCCAACGGCAGCAATCACTTCGTAGTTGTTCTTGTAGTTACCCATCAGTCGAGAGTTACTCTTGATATTTCCGATTGAGAAATGTTTCTTTGTTCTTCCGTCTCGGTACCAACGTGCTATCTGTCGTGAAGGATCAGGATATGGCCCACCGTAGTCAGGACCAACCAATGCGAACACACCGTCTTTTATAGCTTCGTCAGTGGCTTCTCCAAAAAACATTCTCCATTCTTCTGGTCTTGAATATTGGTCGTCAATATTGTTTGTGGTTGCTCCTCCGCCTTCTGTTTTTAGAGTTACATCATAAGTGTTTATTTTCAAATGTCGAGATTGTCTACCACCGATGTGTGTTTGGGTGAATGGCCCCTGCATTGGTATTTCATTCGAGAGATCTGTGGTGTCTGAATGTAAATTTGTTATTAGAGTGTTTGTCTTAAAAGAAGCACTTACAACGGCGTGATAACCTTCAGGTTCAATAGATGCCGAGAATAAGTTAAACGGGCCAAAATGGTTTCCCTTTACAAGATGTTTATAACTAAAGGCATCATCTAGCGGATGGTCCCCATCTTGATCGGAGTTTTTCCCAACTAACATATCAAAAGATAATTTCTTCTTTAAAATAGTATTCGTCACATCATCGCATTGCTTGGTAGAAACTATGCCTTGTCCTGCTCCGATACCAACGGCAAATATGTTTCTTGGAATATTATGCTCATTTATTGGCCCATGTGGACGGATATATTCTTTATATACTTCTCTGTTCTTATTGACCTCGTAATTGATACCACCATGTATTGTGTTTCTCTGTGTTGCATCAAATTTGTATGGTTTGTGACGGAAGGACTTAACATCTTGCTCTCGATAGTAGAAAGTTCCATCGGCTTTTCTCAAGACTTTCTTTTGCATTGGTCTTTTGGTGTTAACGACTCTTCTTATATTGTTTTCATCAGAAGATGTATCTTCCTTTCGTTGAGCTTGCCAAGTGCAATGTACATTATTCAAGTTTGATAATGTTTTGTAGTTAGGAGCATGTCCTTGGGCCCATTGATATCCTTGTTCTTGTCCACCCATTATTTGACCTGCTTCTGGGCTTGATGGGGATAGCATTGGAAATTTGTTCTGATGCTTTGGTCTCTCTAATATATGACTCTCTATGACATTCAAAATACCATCTGAAAATCTAGCAGATGCTGGGTATAGTTGTTTCATACCGAACGATATCGATTCATCAATCCACTTATAAAACTCAAAGAACTTTTCTTGGTCAGGTTCATTCTCAATTGACTCAAAGAACTGTTGACGGAGGTAATCTATATCTTTATAACTTGGACGGTACTTGTTCTCTGGTTGACCGATCAAGTTATTGAAACCTGCAACCGATGCGAACATCTTCACCACTTCGTCTGATATAACTGCTTGCATGCTCTTTTCAAAAGCGTAAAAGTTATCAACAACTTCATCGTCTTGTATAAAGACTTCATTAGAGCCGCTCTTTACAGTAATCATATCAGAGGTGTAAATAGAAGAAGGAATTCTCCTCCTTGCAGTTGATAAGTAAATCTTATCGAAAGCCTTGTTTGAACTAGCTAAGAAACCTATACCTTGTCCATAATGCTTATTTTTTGTTATCTCACTCAACCATCCGTACCTACTAGTCATTCCGGAAGAGCCAGATGATGCATCATAGACAGTAAACCCACCAGTGCCATCAGAAGCAGTGTTGTTTTCAAAGTCCCAGTGGAAGGCTAGTGTATCTTTTTGCGGCACAGATACATTGTTTACAGAGAATATAGAGTCATTTTCAAGAGGATGCCTTACACCAAAGGCTTCCGAATCGAAAGCATGTTGATTAACTTCTTCATTGTTAATATAACTTTGCCAATACTTGACGTCAGTCACAACGACATCAGAAAATGTCACAGATGAACCGGTGAAGTTCGTCTTCTCTGCTCCGGCAAAAATCTTCTTACTAGAACTAAGGTATAGTTCTCCATTTGCGATTGAAGAAGTGCTCATGGTAACAGTGTTGTATATTGTGCTATCTTCTGTGCATACTGCGTAAAAGTCAACGTCAACAGTTACTGCGTCGATAGCTCCGGTAATATTGGATAATGGGTACTTTGAGTTTTTAACTCTCAAGGCAAAATTCCATTTTTGTTCATCATAGAGATTTGGTATAACAGAGGATGTCATGCGTATACCATCAGAGCCCGTTACTATAAACTGACTGTGTTCTCGGTTTGCTGTGCTAGCAACAAGAACTTTTAATGTTTTATCAGTTGAGTGAAAAGTGTATTCGTCTACTGTTGGGTCGATACGGTGAAAACCTACGATAGATCCAGTTGTAAAAGACTTTTCATAGTAATCACTAGAATCAGTATTTGGCTGTCTTGGAAACAAAACTTCAGCCTCTAAAGAGTAAGCAGAGTATTTCGTTCCATCATTTGGATTTTTGATATACCCAACACCGTCTGAGCCTGAGTTTTGATAAACCGAAGCGGCGGTATTGTCGGCATTGTTAAAGTTTGCCCCGTTTGTCTTTACCGCTTTATATTCATAGTTGTCTCTCAGGGTATATTTTGCCCTATCTGCATATAAATTTAATTTTACTAAGTCAGAGTCTACTCCGAAGTTCTTAAGGTATCTTTGAAAAGACTTTTCTGTTCCTTTTGTTTTATAGATGTCGATGATATTGTTGTATAGATTTTGGTAAATCAGATTCTTAACTTCTGTTAGATCTCGATCATATTTCTCGTTGACATCGTGCTCTAAGAATTCTTCAACCAAGTTTGCTTCAACTAACAGATTGGGGACGATAAAACCACGGTGTCTCAAAAGCTGTTGAGAAAATGGAAAAGGCTTGTCCTGATCACTAAATGAAAGATAATGTTTTCCGGTAAAGTCATCTTTTTCAACCACAGGTCCGAAATACTTCTCGTCCTTTATTTTGTTCATATATGATATCTGTGCGTGTAGCGTATCGAAGTAACTGGCCATGATTTGGCAAAGATATTTTATATTCTTACTGGTTGCTGTGTCGTTTTCGATGAGCCATGACGGAAGAAGATGATAAAATAAACTTGTGTTCTCGTCGTCAGCTATCGCTCCAAGTTCCATAAGTTCTGTTTTCTTAGCAGAAACAGATGGGTGTGACGAATAAATAATTGGATCTTTGTATTCTCGATCAGTAATTCCTGATAAGATAATGGCGGAGCCAGTGTCTCTCGTTGTTGATGTGTATCCTGTGAATTGACCGTTTGATAGTCGACCAGAATAATCTAGAATAGTAGAATCTGTTGAGGCGACTGTTGTGATACCTTCGTTAAATTTGAAATATACTCCAAGATCTATGTTATCTAAACTGTCATCTGTTCCACCGCCGAGGTTTACAAACCAGTTTTGACCAATTTGCTTTCCTGTTCTTTCGGACTTCCAAAAACGGAATTCATCCATTGAAGCCGATAAAAGTTGACCGTCACCCTTAGCATTAACAACTTTAGCCCCTATTGAAGCTATAACGCCGTTTGTGGACGTCTTAATATCATCCCAAGGGGAAGACACTGTTTGCTCTTTACTAAGCACTGAGTCGACGAATAGACGGGTTTTAATACCTGTTGATTGGCTGAGCATAGTTATTGCATAGTGATGCCATGCAGAGTCTGATACTGATGCGGTTGTTACAGTTGTTGCAGCTAGCGAATAACTGGATGTTGTTGCTGTTGTTGCAAATTCAACGTTGATTGGGGATGTTCCATCTGTCGAAGCAGATAGAAATATTCTAAAATGTTTGTTGTCTCCGTTTGTAACGTCGTAAATAACTTCTTTTGAAGCTATGGTGGAATCAAAACCGGTTTTCTTCAGCCAGAATTCTACTGAGTTACCGACGGTCAAATCTATTTTTAAGTTGTTTTCTCTTTTGTTGCTAGCATCATATATCGTTGAAAGATCAAATGTGTTGTTCAGTTTCTTGCCCGTCATTCCGGCTGATGCGGTATGAGGTCCACCGAGAACATAGATATACTCTTTATTAGTAGCTCCGGTGTAATAGCCGTCAGAACCTTTAGAACCCCCAGCAGTATTAATACCAAAATTTACAAAACCGTTTGTTCTAGGGTAAAGATTGTTGAATATGTATCGGTCAAGATAACTTGAACTGTTCTCATATTGTTGTCGTTCGGCCAGCGTACCATCATATGGATATTGTTGCTGGACTCTATTGAAGGCATATTCGTAGTAAAGTTCAGCAGAACCAAACTTTGCAAAGTTGGATGCTGTAGAAAAGTCTATTGGAGGTACAAACTCCACTTTCTCTTTTGTTTTTTCATGAATTAGTGAAATACCCTCGACTTCTGCTGAAGCTGATGCTAAAGTTTCTGTCTGGTGTATTTTACTTGTTTTATTATTCTGGAATAGATCCTTTATTGACATTATTCTACCACTCTAAATTTGAAGATATGAGGTTGTTCTACATAAGATGATATATAATCATCATAAAAAGACAGTTGAAGTCCATATTGATACCCTGTCTCATAAGAGGAAAAGTCCATGTCAACATAGTTTCCTGATACATCGTATGATAACTGTGTATATTTAAGAGATCCTGTACCGTATGGAATAATTTCTTCGCCATCTTCTATCCTATATGTTCTGTAAACCGCATCTTCAATAATTAGATTTTGTGGAGTTTTTTGTGCTACCGTGTAAATATTCGGTGACCAGTTCTTCTTTCTTATGTAAAAACGTAGCCTTGCTGTCTGGTCGTAACAGTATTTAGAATTTAAATTTCTAATAGTTATGACATACTTTTGATTATCACTATATTCTTCCGCTGTGTGAGAACTGGGATATATTGAACCAGTGTGGTACTCCGTCCCTGCTCCATTGTGCCAGACATCGTAAAGTGTTGTTTGAGTTCCTGTTAGATATACGGAAGCACTATAGATTCCTGTCGAACTATGCCCAGCTGCGAAGGTTCCCAAGGCAGAACCTCCAAGAGTCTCATACAGAGATGCTGATAATGGGCCTGCTCCAATCGAAGGAATATTTGTTAGTCTTCCTCTTGGTTTATTGTAGAGATATATTTTGTTTAAGTTTTGGTCCGCTGTCATGAGAGAAGAACTAAAATAGAAACTCCCTCGGTCATCTTTTGTAGTATCGTCCCAACGAGCTTCAATAATAGGTCTTTTAAAATAAAACTCTGTATTTCTCGCAAAGAATTTTTTTGTATAAAAAGATTCTGGTTTTGCCTCGTTAGCGGTGCTAAGTTTTATACCAAAACCATAGTTGTTGTAGTGACCACCAGCCAAACCCTTTATCCACTTCTCAACGATGCTTGAGACATCAATACTCAAGTCTTCCAAGCCGGTCTCGAATGAAGCTGTAAGAGCCTCGGCGAATAGGTAGTCCCCACCTTGTGTGGTCCAAGTTGAAGCAGAAGCATTGTTTATCCAGTTCGATCCCTCTTTATCGTAAGTAAGATCTGTATATTCTACCATATCCAATCCTGTTCCTTCTTGCCAACTTTGTGAGATTGGAACAACGAACAAATCAAATTTTGTCGGCACTTGTTCGGTATGTATAGCGTTGTAAAGTTTTAAATGAAACTCCACGCTACCAGAGGCTGCCATTGTTCCAGCTGCTCTTTGGGTCGTGATCTGATCCAGAGGAAACTGTATCAATGCTCTTGCATATTCATAAGAGGATGAGCTCTGTTGTCCGAATATAGAAAACACTTCTAATATATCTGAAGCTCCCATGTTTGAACCGGTTCCTCTTGTTACAAGGTTTACCTCAAACGCATTTGTCACCGTATTGTCGGCGTTTGCTGTTATTCTAAAAATAGCCATTATACTGCTGCTCCTTTTATGTCATTGTCTAGATACTTTATCTCCAAGATACAGTTCTTTGGGCTCGTAACCATCGTTCCCTTATCAGATAATAAGTCTTCTATATCAACAGTTACTGTTGAATAGTTTGCACCTTTTTTTGTTTCCATAGTGACTTTGACACAGTCAACAACACCAATTGTTTTGTTTATTGTATTATATATGCTATTAATATAGATAGGCTCTCCAATGTTGAGCTTATTTGCAAAATGTTGTCTAAGTCTTGTATCAACATCAGCTAATACCGTCATGGAGTTCAAGTTTGGATCGATAACAGCTTCGTAGCTAAAACCAACATTTATAATCTTTGCATCATATATGTCAATACCATCGTTCAGCATTTTGTTTTTTGTCAACCATGTTTTTAAGTTGTTTTTCACAACTGCTTTTGTATTCATTAAATTACCGTCAGCATTCTCAGAAACAACATATAACGCCAACCTTCTATTTGTACCACCCGGATCATTAACGATGTTGGCGCGCTTAACAGCACCAAGACTTGGTGGCATTTGATAACAGTATGCTTCATAGTCATTTCTTGTTACGGCGCGTCCTTGGGCCGCATAGACACCATAGGCGCGATATTTTAGTTCATCAGAAGAAGGCAAGGAAGCATCTTCACTGATTGCTTCATCATTTGCACATTCTAAAGATTCTCTAACATTAAGATACTCAGCTCCAGTGGTGTTTGAGGAATTTGGAAATTCCATGAGAACTTCTTGAGTTTGGTTTACTTGGCCAATTGCTACTGATATTTGAGTTTGGGTGTTGGCGCCGTACATTATTCTGAGTGTTGTATTTGAAGGTGCGACACCAAATTTATCACTATTCAAAAGTTTATTTGGGTCGAAAGCATCATCTGTGATATGATTTTTTCCTGCTTGTTTTAGCACTACTTGTGAAGGGTCAGTAACGTCTTCAACTATACCTTCTGTGTCTGAGCCATATCCAAAACGTATATATGTCCCACTCTCATCTTGTTCTAGAATAAATCTCCTAGCAACAGCAAACGGTTTCAGTATTGATGGAATCCCATCATTCTGGGCTGTTGGATTGGTCGTTTCTTTATAGATGATATCATGTGTCAAGTTTGGAACTTGATGATATTGATGACCTTCCGAATCAAAAACAGACTCAATCTCATTTATTATAGATGGTCCAATTCTAATTCTTAAAAACCTTTGAAAAGCGCCTATCGTCACATCCTTGAAATAGCGGTTTCCACTACGAACTCTTCCAAAACTTCGAATAGCGTATTCTGTTGGTTTGTTGGTCGTATCGTCAAACTTTGATGCGACAACTTCAACATTATCATCATTAAAATTGATATCCTGTTGTAGTATAAAGTTAGTACCCGAGGTTGAGCGGAACTGGGAGCCTCGCTTTAACACCGGTAAATAAGTCGTATCTGGTCCAAGACCAGAAGCTGCTGCTGGGACTAATATATAAAATGTTAAGTTTGCGTAGACTGAGGGAGAGCCATAGAACTTATAACCCATCTGAGCAGACAATCTTCTAACGTTATCGTACTGTAAGGCTGTTTCTAAGAATGATTCGTTTGCTTGGAAGTCAACATAATATGACATTATGTCTCCAACATAAGCAACAGAGTCAAACATCATAGCTCCAAACGAGGATTCGTTGAAGTCGTTATATCTATCAGGGTAAAATCTCTTTGCATGTTCGACAAGACTTGATTTTATCGAGTCGAAATCTCTATTTGTATACTTTATTACGGGCTTTTTTGTCATCTTTTATTTTCCTAGTAAGAAGTGTCTGCGAACAGAGCAACTCCGGAGTTGAGGTTCAGGTTGAGATTCAACATGTCTTCCAAATTTATATTATCTATATGATAAACAAGTTGGATATTGATTACGTTTTCATAGTTGTCGAGACTCCTTACGATAACATTTCTTAATGTTAAATAGTTCAATTTAGAACTTACTTGGGAGTTTATGCGACTTCTTATCCGAGAAAAAGCGTCTTCTGATTGGTTTTCAAATAGGAATTGGCGAATACCTACTCCATATTCCGAATCACTTATCTTTTCTCCGGGATTGGTAAGCAAAAGGTTTGTCAAGTGAAACTTAACAAGCTCTCTTATATCGTCAACGTTTTTATAACCATTAGTGTCGTCAAACTGTAGTGGCATGGAAGGTGCAAAAATCATCTGGTATCCTCAAAGTAAATATTTTATACATTAAATATTGTTCTGTTTTTATTTTCTTAATAATTTAAGAACCGGATCATCGCAATCATCCAAGTCTCTAACAACTCTGTTTCCGAACTTTCCGAGATTCAAGCTAAGGTCGGGAATCATATTCTTTAAAAAGCCAAACATGGATCTCTTATGTTCCTTTGATTCTTCCTCATCGAACTCTTGGTCTTTGTATGCAGCCTCAAAAGACTTTTGCAATAGCTTTTTTGTTGCTTTTAGCGCAGCTTTTTCTATATTGTTGAATTGTTCTGCATCTTTTGCATCGAGGTCTAACCACCCATCAGCTGCTCCGATTGAATTATAAAAAGAAGTATATAGGCTTGCCATTGTGAAGGAGACTGGTGCCTTTACAGGCATCATCTTTTCGAAAAGAAGTGAAAAGTCTTCTGTGTTTACTAGATTTTTTACTAAACAATGATTGTCGTAATTATTGACAGAGTCAGGACTTAGGAATGTCTCTATGGGTTCATCTATAAATGGGTGCTCAAAAGAGGCCAATGGTTGAATTGTCTTATCTCCTCTTTTGTATGTCTTCATAAGTTTGTTTCTTCTGCTGTTGGACCTTACAGCCTCATAATCCTCATAATCTTCTGGAAAGATATAGCTAATTCTTATTCCAAAGTGAGCAGGGACCTCATCTCCAAAGTAATGGGAAAGAGGTTTATCTTTTTTTATGGACGACGTGTTCATCACATATTGTCTAAAGTCTTTCAATTTCACTATTCCATAATACTTTGGAGTCCCTGTATCTTGATCTGTTACAAGTTCCCTTTGTTGAAGAAAAACTCTTTGATTTGGCGTCAGTCCTGTTCGAGTTATTTGTGTATCTAGTTCTTTTATTCTTACATATCTTTCAACTATAAAACAACCCTTTTCGCTTATTTCCACCAGTCTCTCATCAGTGACCTCTATGTCTTCTTCAAAAGGGTTCATGTCGTACTCCGGTTCTATAATTTCTCCAAACCCAGTTCTTTGACCAGAGGAATACAATTCTTCAGAGGCTGTTGTTCCGATATCCATAGAAGAACCTAGAAACAAACCGGCTCGGTGAAACATATAGTGTCGGATATCGTTTATCTTTGGAGGAACTATTCTCTGTAATCGATTGACATATCTTTCCATTTCTTGTGTGAGGATGCGATTAAACAATACTTTGACGCTATTTTCAACAGTTCTTATCGCGTACACCTTTGTCTGAAGTCTAAAGCGTTTCAGTCTAGTTAGCCTAGGATTGTCAACTGTTATATCCTGTGTTGAATCAACGGGAGTGTTATATAACTCTTCTTGATACTCGTCATATGCCATGGCGTACTTATAAAACATTTCAGGATTTTGAAAACTACTTTCGTCTAACTTGAAATTTTCAAAGTCACCGATTGGAAATTTCATATTGAACACGCCGTCTTCACCTCGGAGAATCTTTATATGCTCTCTAGTTGGATAACGATATCGCTTTCTTACTAAGAATATCTCTCTCATAGCGTTCTCTTCTTCCTCTGTTGGGGTTATTAGTCCCAAGTCAACCTGTCTTTGGAAAGTTTGTGCTATTTGTTCCATAAACAAGCACCAATACCTGTGCCTTCGAATTTTCTTATTGTTCTTGGTTCGACTTCTTCCTACTTCATTTATGATTTCTTGCTTCATCTTGTCGAACAGTATTTGAGAAAACATGTTATCATAGTTCTCGTCTTTCCATTTCATTGTCAATAACATGGGTAGAATACTCATAGATGCATCAACAGTATAACATAGTACTGTTGAGCGAACTATCGCATCAATTAGAGAAGACACCTCTGTTGTTAAAATTCTATCAAAAGGAATATCTTTCCTACAGTCAGGATCTTGATATAGTCTTTTATCAACCGGCAGTTTCTCTAACAACTCATCATGATATTTTTTTATATCGTTGAATGGAAGTATCTTGCTCTCTGTATCGTCACAAGCAGGATCGAAATTAGAAAACGCATCATATAACGAAAGCCATCCTTTGTTTGTCACAGGTTTTATAAAGATTTTTGGTTGAGTATACGAACCTCCATGTATCTTAGGATCTAGGAATAAAACTCTTGGGTGCGATGACTTTCCGAGAATCTTTGCTTCTTCAGGTTTGTTATACTCTCCACCTTCCGGGTTTAAGTACTCTATATCTTCTTCGGTTATTTCATCCTTCTCAGCTCCGTATAGAAAGCCGTCTCTCGATAGCACTCTTATACTAACAAAGTCAAATATAGACTTAAACATATTATCATATATGGAGTCTGCCTTAGTGCTGTTCACTAAGGTCTTTGTTGTTAGGTATTTTTCAAAATACTTAACAGCATACGGTTTCGCACCAGATATGGTTGACGCACCGGCGAGGTTGTTGTATATCTTTTGGTGGACAATATTTGTAGCCGCATTCTCTATGGTTTTTATTGTATAACCAAAGTTTTCCAAAGGCTCATATGGATACTCTACTGTGTTTATTGAGTTTATGAAGTGAGTAGAACTTTCATAATCTATTTCTTCATCAGTTCTCGAATATTCAAAAAGATAATCTGCTTTCTTATCATTCTTGTAATGATTTAGAACCTCGATGTCTCCAAACTCAATAACTTCAGCTAACTGAGTAGTGGCTTGACTGTTTGTCTTATATTCCAATGGTTCTTCTGGTTCAACTAGTTGAGTTCGAAGGTCTTCTCCGATAGTTTCTGGGAAGAAACCACGATTGGGTATTATACCGTCCCAACCCGAGTCTTCATCATCAAAATCTTTATAATATGCCCTAGAAAATATCGAACTAGCAAAAAACCTGTGTGCATTGTATGTGTTTCCGCGAGTATCTGATAGTATTCTGGATAGTATAGACTTTCTCTTTCCGGTCAGTTCTCGATAGAACTCCATTTCGATTGGGGTAAATATATAGTCTGCCACATTTGATGAGAACTTGGCTATTTGTTCTGGTTTTGTGTTCCATGCAGTTGGATCATCACACTGTTCAGGGCGATTTAGCATTTTGTCAAACTCTTCTGCTATCATATCCTGCATGCCAACACCAGCAGATAAAATATCATCAAACTCTTGAAGAGCAATATCATTAAGTTTATCTATTTCTTCCGCTGCTTGTTCCGGTGACATCCCCATGTCTTCTAGTTGGTTTTGTCTCAAAGAGTTCCAATCTTCCAACTGTTGTTTGTTTAGACATATCAGATCACATATTGGAGAGTCATCCGTCAGCGATATCATTTCCTCAGCTTTTCTTCTCTCGGACTCCGGCAAAAACGAGGGAAATACTTTACATAAATCTGCGATTGCTTCTCCATCAGAAAAGTATGGAGCATAGTCTGGACATGACAAGGAAATAGATCTTGCAACTCTTTCGTATACATTTCTATCCATCTCTGTTCCAGCCGCTATCATTAACATCTCTCTTTTTGAAAGGGTTCTCGAGAATGATGCAAAAATGCATTCTATACTATCTCCAGCTAAAGATGGAGGAAGACCTCTCATGGACTCTATCATCTCTTTCAAAAGGTCACGAGACCGCTCGGGACTTGAATCGCATAGTAGATTTCCAAATATATCTGCAAAATCACCATCGGATGCTGTTAATGCTGCTAGGCCTTGACACAAGATATTATCAAGACCTTTTAGGATTTTCAACAGAAAAGATAATAACATTTTTGTAAAAACAGATATTGCTATCTTTATTAACATGTCTCTGAGTAGCTTCATCAAATCGGATATACCACTGGGTACAAACAGTGTCGGTATCTTAGGTATCCTTATTGCTAGCATTGGGTCACATATATCAATCTTAAACTTCGGTATCATCATACCTAGATCAGCAAATGCGCTTAAAGGTGTTGTTTGACATTTGTTGAATATAGCAACAATCAACGTCCTTATTAAAGGAGTTATTGGTAGTTTATCAATATAGGTTATTAGATCATCTATCGGCACAACTTCCATCAGGGCTTCAATATAAGCTTCTAAAATAACGGTTGCAACTTGAGAAACTTTGCCATCGACATTCATTTGAGCGACTTGTTCTGGGGTCGCACCAGATAAGTCCTGAGTTACAAGGGCAAAAGTTTGAGTCTCTCCGGGACGAACAGCTTCTGGTTGTTGAAACTCGAAACCTTCATCTGGTATGTCTTCTGCTGTTGGTTGAGAAGTCCCAGAAGGGGCTTCAACACTCTCTTGAGTGCTAACACTTTTCATATTTTTGTATCTACCGCTTGGTTTTGAGTCTTGAACCACTCCTCCAGCAAAATTACTAGACCACGGTTTCATTGCAGGCGCACCTATGATTGCTTGAACCTTATCTTCTATCTCTGCTTGTTTTGACGCTGGTAAGAAGCCTATCAGTTTTCCAATATGTCGTGCAGTCAGTGAGGATATTAACTTCGTAACTATCTTTTGCAATGCTTGGTCGAAGGGTAAACCCCCCAACATACACTCCAAGATAAGCTTCAAGAGACCATCAAGCTCACAGAAAGACAGTGTTCCTATTATCTCCTTGGGAGTCAGGTCACTTGCCAACGCCCATAACAGGTAAGAGGCGATTCCACTATTAGGGTCAACAGCGGATTTGAACTGATCTACGAGTTCTCCTTGGGAACCAAATCTTTTGTTAAACTCAGCTATAGCTTTCTCTGTGTCTTCTGCGCATGTTATTCTGTTAAATTCATAAGCCAAAAGCTCAAACACAGTCTCCAGACTAAAAAGAGACGACTTTAAAAAGTCTCCAAAGCTTGGAAATTGATCCATCGCACAAGCTAGACTATTCTGTCTGTCTTGTAATGGTGAGTTTAAAGTACCATATTCTAAAGCAACAGTCGGAACTAGGTACTTAACAAAGAATTCTTCCCATGTTGGAGGCTCATATGCCTGTAGGTCATCATCAACATCATTGATATTCCCTATGAGAGCAAACGGATTGAATATAAAACCTCTCGGGTCTTTTAAAAATATTGGCTTATCTCCGTTAATCAGAAGACCAGAGTCTCTTTTTGCATTGTATATCTGTCGGTATCGACATCCTATAGGTTTTACGCTTATTGCTTTTATCTTGTAAGGAGCTGATGCATCTGTGTTGTCGAATTTTATTTTTATCTTGTCAACTTTTTTGTTTGCAAAGGGTAATGATGATTCAAGTGAGTTAACCTTGTACCCTTTCTCTCTTATTAACTGGAACAGATGTTTTCTGAACGTCTTGAGATCTCGACGTAAGGAGTCAAAATCACTCGAAAACACAGGTTTTTTGTATTCATCTGATACTTTGTACAGATAACCTCTTGCTTTGAGGAGATGAACCTCGTAAAACTTTTGATAAACCTTTACTCCAGCTCGGGCTCTAAGTATCATGGCATAAAATTTCGTTGCGTCCAGCTCAATCTCTTCTTGACCAGCTTGTATTTGTTCTGATGGTTCAGGTGCTTCGTCTTGTGGTAAAAGATCAAAGTATCGCTTCTGGACTGATAGTTTTACCTTTATCTGTCCTGTGTCTGGTATAACGGCCCATTCTATCCTTGTAAACGCCCGTAAAGGTAGTTCTATGGCGTTTTCCTTAACATCCAGTAGTTCACCCACCGGACCAACGAAGTAGCCGTTTATTTGCGTCTTGTCGTAGTCTTTCGCTAATGTTTTGAGACCATAGTGTAAGACTGTTTCTTTCATGGTGTTTTCGACACCAGTAATCTCATGCTCCTCAACATACTTCCTAATATCTCCATCGTATTTGTTGGTCACGTTTTCAACAGAACCATCATTCGGTTCCATCACTATGACATACTCACATGTCTTTTCATTGTAGTAGGAACCTTTGTGAAAAACAATATTCGGCTCAATATATGCTGGGTTTGGTTTGCAATCTGGGCATATCGGTGGAATACTTGGATCTTCCAAGTCCTTACATAGATCAAATTCTCCGGGTTGTCCGTAAGAATCTGTTTCAATAGAAGCTGCTCCGGAAGCTAACAGAGCTTTTTCGCTAGCTTCTTGTGCTCGTTCTTCGGCCATCTCTAAAGCAGATGTATACCCGCCCCAATCACTTTTCTTCTCACCAGCAGATCGTTTTTGTCGCTCGTAAACTTGAGCTTGCTCTATCTTTGTCTTAAACCTAAAAGGTCTTTCCCACATACGCTCGCCCTTTTTTGCACTATTGTCAAAGGGCAACTTTTTATTAGGATCTCCGAAGATTTCTACCCTATAAGTGAACTCAGTCCAATCTTCTGGGAGATTGTTTTCAACAGCGTACTCAAAGCTTCTTTTTAGAGAGTCCAAGTCTTCAACTTGTGTATTGTTTGTTTTTACAAAAATAGCACCTTTAGACTTATAGTCTGGCATCATTAAATACTCTAGAGAAAAATCTACTATAGGAGTGTTCGTTGAGAATGCTTCGAGGTTTGTCTTTCTATTAAACTGAACAAGATGCTCAGAAATATCTTCCAAAGGTTGGGTGTCTCCAGCTTTTGATTCAACATAAATTCTAATATAACCAAAAGGAGATGTGTTTTTTCCTATATCTAGGTAATGTGTATATCTTGCCATGCTTTATTCCTATGTTGTGAATACGTGTCCACTGTTTATATATGTCGAACCAACAGGTTCTAAGTAATTAACTTTCAGGGCGACTAAATTTTGTTGCTCTGCTATCATTGCGAAGCTTCTAATACCTTCTATTGTGGCCAAAGAAACATGCAAACCAGCTAGAGGTATCACAGGAGCAGTCAAGCCAGCCAATGTTCCATTGCAAATTGCCAAGTCTTTGGTGTTGGACTGGACCATTCCCAAAACAGTTCCGATCATCCTTTGAAGTTCATTTAGATATTCAACTAGGTTCTCCCCTTTCGCCAATGGCTGTAAGATTCTATTTGATTGCAAAACTGAGTTGTCATCTGTATAGTTTCCTGCTATAAATTGTATTGGCGGAACTTTTCCAATCTCATTTCCTAGGGAGTTCTTTTCTGATACTCCACCAGCATTCTTAGCTTTTCCTGTTACTATCTTTACACCTTCTCGAGCCATCAGTCTAACATGATCTGCTTTGGCAACAAACGCAGATTTTCTATCTGTTGTCATGAAGTCGCCATAGACACCTTCAGCTATTCCGAATGAAGTATCAACATCCCCCTTTTGAGTTATATAGACACGAGCAGCATCTTCAAAAAAGTTTGGATCTAATTTCTTATCATTATCCGGCGGTTCTCCATCAACTCCGGCGCCTCGCCCAACAACCATATCTATTGAACTAGCTTGTGTTGAGCCATGACCGGCCTTTCCAGACAATGGCGAAGCTGATCTGTCTCCTCCGAGAACTATCCAAGAATTTTTGTTGGAAATGAAGGTTTCTCTGGGTGTGTGGTTGAATAATGGGATAGGTTCTTTTTGATGTGCCCCTGAAGAGCCTTTTGTCTTCAGCACATCTCTTGTTTCATTGATTCGTTTTTTGTTTTGTGATTTATCTACTTTGTAATTTTTGTCACCCATTGTTAAACTCCATCCTGTACTAGGTCACCATCATAGTATTGTTTGACCCTTTTCATGAAATCTGGCCAATCCCAATATCCGGAACCATATGAGGCACCGGGGTCATGTCTTCTAGCTGGATCAAGTTCTTCGTGACCTTTAATAACATTTCGGTTAATTGGTAAATTATTGTTTTTACAAATATTAGCGACCAGTTGGGCGGTTTTATCTAGTAGAGTCTCTGTATACATCTCAGCATATATGCCTCCATAGCCTTTTCTCGGACCTGTCTTTGGGTGACCTGTCATTTCAATGCCGATGGAAGTTTTATTATAACCACGAACATGGTTCGCAACATCTTTTTCTAAAACCCCTTGTATCACAGCTCCGCCTTGATCCACAGCGTAATGTATCGATGTTCGAACCGGTTCTTCAACCTTATTCCTTGTCGGGTGACATATTGTACCATGAGGTAGACCACTAGGGTAGTCCGAACATGGAGGATTTTTCTTTCCTGTTTTTTTATCAGTCCAGCTAAGAGTTGGCTGTCCAGCCATTCTCTTGATTGTCGACTGGGCTCTTCCAGAACCGGTTGCTCCAGCTGTTGAGTGAAGAACAACATATTTAATTTCTTGATTTTTCGGATCTTTGCCGGGAGTATTCTTTCTATCTGATACCGTAACATAAGTTGCCTGATCTTTGTTCAGCGTCGTTGGTTGAGCACCATAGCCGGCTGGCTTGCCATTAAAAGCTGCTTGTGAGGAATCTGCGTTTGGATTCGCCATTCTATTGATAAAATCATCATACGGTTGATGACTCCTTTTGTATACAGCATTTATCTCCCATATATTATTCCTCTTTGTACACCTTACGATATTTCCTATTTCAGGTTCGCCAATAAGACCATAGAGCATAGGCTCTTTGACTGCTCTTGAGCTGTTTAAACTTCTAAGCTGTAGGAATTCTTGTTTGTTCTTTGCTGATAGTGGATCTTTCTTTGCCTGATCAGGGTGAAAGCTTGGATTATCAGATGGTCCTATAAACCTTATAATGACACTGGTGTATGTTGTGGTCCCACTTTGGTCTGTTTGCACTTCCCTATCAGTTGTACCGCCATACTCTCCACCTCTGTCTGATATCACAACAGCTTCACACTCAGTAATGTCAGTATAGAGGCGATCCCTATTTGTTGTCTCTTGTCTTTCTTCAACAATTTTTCGATAGTGAGATTCCGGATCGTTATGGTATTCCTTACCTATTCCAGAGCCATACCCTCTTTTGTCTCTATCCGTCATCTTCTTTCTCCTTATCAATCATGGAGAAAATATTTTCCATATCAGCTTCTGATAAACCATCGGCTGTTTTTTCTTCTTTTTGGACAAGAGATGCAACCTTGACCATTTGCTCATTCGAACGTTGTAGTACCTCAACATATTTAGCTAGTGTCATGCCAATATCTCTATGTCTCGATTCATCCTTCGAAAGGTATGTAATAGCATCATTGAGAAGGTCTCGTGTGACTTCACGATCCTTTTCTATGTTCTCAAGTGCCTTACTTATTATGTCATCTAATTTTTTACTCATACAATAAATAGAAATATTTAAATTTTACCATTATCCCAATCCGACCTAAATACTCGGTATTTCTTTCTCATCTTGTTAAGTTGCGATACAATCTGCTTGGTGGACAGTCCCGTCAACTCTCGGAGATACAAATAAACAGCTTTTTTGTTAAATATTTCAATATCCTCAATTGAGTTAAGAAGTATCTTGACAGCGTCATATACTTTCTTTTCGTTCTCGGACATTTGCTTTGAGTCCCAGCTTTCGATTTCGCCCCACAGTTGTTCCCAAAACTCCTTTTGTTCTTGCTTGTAATGATATTCATCTTCGACCATCATGACCTTATCATATACTTCACCAGCAACAAGATCGAAATCAACTTCTCTCTTTGCTCTTTTGGAGTTTTTCTTTACTTGATGGATAAACCAGTTCTTGGTAATCACCGAGAAATAAGAAAACGCCTTAGAACCTCTATTTGGGTCGTATTTTGCTAAGATGGTAGTCAACCATACCTTGCAGTCATCTCGAAGCTCATCGATGTTTGGGAGGGTCGTAAACCGGTATGTATAGACTATCTTATCTACCATCTCGCTAAACGCTGGTTGGATAAGATCTTCATAAAGTTTAGATCTTCTTTTAAATGTTGTGTTCTCTAAACAGTACTCAACTATCGCGTCTTCGTGTACCTGCGTAAAGTACATCCTTTTGGATGCTTTCTTCCGTCTCTTCGCCATTGTTATTGTCCTTTTGGTTTGGTGTTTCCTCCACCTCGTCCTCCGTTGGT
>UEXM01001567.1_pt1 | contig 18632 bp, 29 predicted proteins | sample 1796661 | NCBI WGS metagenome assembly UEXM01 (sample SAMEA4772469, study PRJEB27181) | metagenome | reverse complement strand
TGAGAGCGCGGAACGTGAGACGGGGCAACGGATGCGAGACGGGGCAAGGGATGTAGGGCGATGTAGGTGGTAGTGGTAGTGGTGGTGGTAGGGCTATAGGCAAACGCCAAAAAATCGGGAGTGCATCGACCAAAAGTAGACCCCCCCTATCGAAAACAAAACACTTTCCGAGAGCGGGTTGGGCGCGTGAGATGTAGTATAACCCAAACAGTCTATACACCTGATATGATTTTGTACCTTTGTCACATGGGTGGATATACCATTACAGTACAGAACAGGGTCAGATACGGCCCCATCTTTGGGTTGTCTCGTGTAGACACTGGGGAGTATGTTGAGTGGGCTATTTACTTAGGACTATTAAGTATTCACATTAGATATTTTTAACATGGACGGATTACGAATTAAGGATGGTAGATTGATTAATGATAGACCATCATCAGAGTCAGGATTGGCTAAATTATGCCGATTGAAAAGCGACATTAAGAAGGCTGAGAAGGTCTCAATGATTGCTCAGGGTGTCGAGTTAGCTGAGATGAAAAAGAATTTTTTCTCAGGAAAGTGATTTTTTTGCAGGGTGGGTAACTGTGTTTTTTTAGCTCACCCTATGATAAATGTCGGAAATCGACATTACGATGTCGTTTTAATGTCAACTTGGTTTCTCGTAACTTATTGATTATCAATCTCTTATTCTTTTAATGTCGAAAATGTCGAAAAAAAAGTAATAATAGAATAATTAAAAAGAATAAAAGAGAAGAGTAATAGAGAGAGAAGTAGGGAAATGAGATTGACATACCGTCATTGGTCGGAGTTGAGGGAGTTGGTTGAGCCGTGCAAAAAGATAGCTCATCCACTTCGGTTAAGTTCGTGTGAGGTAATTCAGGATGTGGCTAAGATGGTTGAGGTTCATTCATCTGTCATAGACTCGCGTAGTGGGAACAAATTATATTTGCCATATTACGAGAGGTTGTTAAAGGTTTACTATATTTGCCTCGAACAGAATTTAATCTAATGACATCATTCACACCAAAAGACCTCGTATGGGATGACGAGGGTAGGCGCAAGCTTACGGAGGGCATCACCAAATTATCAAAGGCAGTTAAGAGTACACTGGGGCCGAGCGGCAACACTGTGCTAATTGAGAGCGAGCAGCACACGCATGGTATCACAGTTACCAAGGACGGTGTGACTGTGGCTAAGTCGATTGACCTGTTAGACCCAGTTGAGAACCTTGCGGTTCGTATGATGAAGGAGGCGGCTGAGAAGACGGCTAACCTTGCGGGTGATGGGACGACTACAGCGATTGTGTTGACGGAGGCTATAGTTAAGAATGTAATGTCCATGATGGACAAGAGTGATGAGCCTATTAGTGCTGTGTCTATTACTCGTGAGCTTGAGTACTTGTGTGAGAAGGTTTTAGAGAAAGTTGACAGCAGGGCTGTACCAGTTACTGATGAAATGTTGGTGAGTGTAGCAACTATATCAGCGAACAATGACGCTGAGTTGGGTAAGGTTATATCTGATGCTTACATTGAAGTTGGGCGAAATGGTGTGGTGACTGTTGAGAAGTCAGACACGCCTGAGACGACAACTGAGGTGATAAAGGGAATACGAGTAGACAGGGGGTATGCCTCACCGTTGTTTGTGAATGACCAACGGAGAGACCAGTGCATCATGGATGATGTGAGGGTATTAATATCTGACGCTGAGATATCGAACGTGCTATCCATAGAAAAAATTCTTAAGCCGATAATTCAGCAGCAGCAGAAGCTTCTCATCATCGCCCCTTGTTCTGCTAACGTAATAAACACGCTTGCCGCTAATGTGATGAAGAACGGTTTGAAGCTGTGTACGATTGAGCCGCCATCGTTCGGTTACCGTAGCCATGAGCTGATGAGTGACATTGCCATGACGGTAGGGGGTACATTCTTCTCACAGAAGACGGGTGATGACCTGAGTATCATTGAGGAGAGTGACCTTGGTATAGCCAAGCGTATTGTGGTGAGTAAAGACAACACGATAATCATGCGACCTGATGACGTTGATGTGTCAGCGATTGATGGGAGGATAGCTGAGCTATGGGCGCAGCGTGATACGTTGACCAACACGCATGAGCGTGACTTTGTGGTTGAGCGGATAGCATCGCTAAGCGGTGGCATTGGTGTGATATCAGTGGGTGGTCACACTGACCTTGAGCAGAAAGAGAAGTTTGACCGTGTTGATGACGCTGTGTGTGCAGTACGAGCGGCATTATCTGAGGGTATTGTTGCTGGTGGTGGGTCTACGCTTGTTAATATAGCTGATGAGCTTGTTCAAGAGGAGAGTGATGTGTTAACATCAAACCAAGACATAGCACTTGAGGCGATGCGGTCTGCTCTTATAAGTCCAATGGAACAGATATCTTTAAATGCAGGTCAAGACGCTGGTCTTAAGATGCAGCTTAAGCTATCTGAAATTCCATTTAACGAGCCTATATTTGGAAAGAATGAGGGTGTTGATGTAAAGACAGGTGAGTATGGTGACATGATAAAGATGGGTATTGTTGACCCAGCGAAGGTGACTAAGACAGCAGTTCGTAGTGCGGTGTCGGTAGCGAATACTATCCTGAGTACAAACGCAATTGTAACAATGGCAAGGAGCTATGACGCTAAGTAAGAGAGACGCTGTGATTGAGCTGGTAGACTTGAGTGGTCAAACCGCTTTGTTTGCTGACGGGTATGACGATGCGATAATAGGCGTTGAGCTTGACTATGAGCCGAGGGTTGTGTATGACCAAAATAAAATCATTGACATACTGATGGCTGAGCATAAGATGACTGACGAGGAGGCGCAAGAGTTCTTTGACTTTAACATTGCGGGGTCTTATGTAGGTATGCAAACACCGATATACGTTCAGAAGGTATGAAACCAATAAATAAATACATTGTTATAAACCCTATCAAGGAAGAGATGAAGACAGACTCAGGTCTACTGTTATCTCGTGAGGACGCTGATGGTTTTAGGTATCAGAAGGCCACTGTGGTCAAGGAGGGTACTGAGGTGAAGTGTGTCAGTGAGGGTGACGAGATATACTACGACAAGAGCGCAGGCTACTCTATGTTCATTGAGGACACGCCTTATACTATTATTCTTGAGAGGGACGTTGTTGTTGTCGTTTAGACATCCTGTCCTTACGCAACTCCTCGTTCATCTTAACGATTGCCTGACGGTACATATTGTCGGTGAACTTGGTGTTGACGTTAAACATCTTGCTGTTGTGCATTGAGATATCATCCCCATGTAGTTTCTTGTAGACTGTGTTGACAACGTGCTTACCCTTGTGTGAGATGTTGTACAGGGTTTTTTTCTGCCCTGTCCTCTTCCTCCACACGACAATCCACCCATCTCGGAGCATACGGTTAAACCTGTTCTTATCCCACGACAGGACTTTATCAAACTCTTTGAACTTATCTTTGTTGAAGTAGGGTTCGGTCTTAAGGAAGAACAGTACGTCAAGCTCTGTTTCAGTCAGGCCGTATGTAGCCTTGACCCAGTAGCGGATAACCCGCCAGTATTTCATGTAGTCAGGAGAGGACATTTTATTTGATTATCTTTGTACAAAGATAAAATTCATACCCATGAAAAAGCAAGGATACAACGCACGACTCGATGAGTCATTAGGAGCGCGAAACGGAAAGAAGAAGCAGTCTCTTAAAGACAGACGAGACGAGAGTAAGGCAATGTCAAAGAAGATGTATGGTCACGCCTACGGTGCTGACAAGAGCATGAGCTACCGACACTCAATGCCATTAGGTGATTCACCTAAGCCGCGCAAAATAAAGTAATGGCTGCTAAGAAAGGCTGGATACAGAAAGCTACTGCCTCAATGAAGAAAAGAGGTACGTTAGGAAAGTGTACTGGTAAGAAGTATGGAAGTTCATCATGCCCTAAAGGGTCAAAGGCTTATAGCTTTGCTAAGACCATGAGGGCTATGTCTAAAAAGAAGAAGTAATGAAGACAGACCCGAAGAAAAAAAAGAAAGCGACCCGCATAGCGGGTGAGAACACGACCAAGGCTCGGAAGGTAAAGGGTCGTATGTATGTCTCTCCTCGTGAGGACACTGGCGAGATGTATACCACTGATGACATCCGTGTACCTAAGCGCAAGCTTACTAAGGGCGGGTTCTTAAAGGGTGGCGACTACAAGGCTAAGCGAACAAAAGAAGGAACGTACAAACTCAAGTGATATGCCAACAGTAAAAGCAAACGGTAAGAAGAAAGTATTCCCATACAACGCAGTAGGTAAGGCACAAGCCGACTCATATGCGAAGATGCAAAAGGGCAAGATAAGCTACAACCCCAGCTACGGGGTGGAGACGAAAAGTTACTGAAACAGTAACATGGCCGAGAAGAGCAAAATGAAATGCAACAAGGTTGTTTCTTCAGACCGAGCAGGAAAGAAGAAGATGGTCAAGGCTTGCTCAGGGGGCAAGGAGAAGCTACTTCATTTTGGCGCTAAGGGTTATGGACACAACTACTCTCCCGCTGCAAGGCGTTCGTTTAAGGCGCGGCATAAATGTGACACGGCAAATGATAAATTAACTCCCCGCTACTGGGCTTGCAAGAAGCTGTGGGCAGGCAAGGGCGGATCAACTAAAAGACCACCGAAATGAACAAGAATCCAAAAGGACTCGGAGATGTTGTCGAGAACATCGCAGAAGCAACAGGCATTAAGAAGGTTGTGGACAAGGTATCAGAGGTTACAGGGACAGACTGTGGCTGCGGAAAACGAAAAGACGCTCTCAATCGCACATTCCCATTTGATAAAAAGTAAAAGCCTTATCTTTGCGTAAAGCAAAAGATAATGGCATATCAAAAATTACAAGTAAGTCGGGGTTTAGGTGTTGTTACATCAGACACTGTTAACATCCCAAACCCTGCGGCTGTTGCAGCCGCAAGCACTACAGATGGAGCAGGTGCTGGTAAACTAATAGATAGCACTGTGGACTTTACCGCTCTTAATATAAGAGTTGGTGACATCGTATATGCTGCTGCAATAGCAGCAACGGTTACTGCTATTGACAGTGCCACACAACTTTCCGTTAGCACTGCCATCCCAACACTAACCATATATACCATCTACTCTCAATCAACTAATCCAAGTAACGGATGCGTCCTTTATGTTGGAGTCGCAGGTGATGTAAGAGTGTTGACTGCTGATGGTGATGACATTACGTTAAAAACTGTTGGAGCAGGAAGCTTTCTTCCAGTGCAGACCTTAAAAGTGTTTGCGTCAGCTACAACAGCAACTGACATTATAGCCCTTTGGTAGATGATAGCAATAGGAACAGTAAATAATGTCACAGGAGGCGGAGGTGGAGGTGGTACTACCGAAGGATATGTACGGCCCTCAGAGTGGCTTGCAATGCCAGCACTCTCAGACGGTGACGATAAGATTGTCTTACTTGTTGCTGTATGGGAGAACGCAAGCAATTTCATAGCATTAAAATGTACCACAAGTTCGGGGACTTACACTATTAATTGGGGTGATGGAAATACAAGTTCAGGAATCACAAGTGCGGTACAATCCGACCACGTATTTGATTTCTCAGGTTTATCAGCAGATACATTAGCTTACGGATATCGTCAAGCAATAGTAACCATTACCGCAGACTCAGGTAATTTAACGAAGTTTGAAAACTTCAATATTAATCACCCATCACTAAATACTAAGTATTCAGCAGGTGTTTTAGAGTGCAACATTGCAAGTCAAACTATTACGGGTTTGGACAGTATGTTTCGTTCTCAATACAACCAACAATTCCCATGGTTGGAAAGGTTTGAATATATTGGTACTTGTAATGTAACCGATTGGGATTATTCATTTTACGGAGCAGGCATTCTGTATTTCAAAGCAACCTCACCAAGCGCAACAACAGCGAATAGCACATTTTCCACAAGCGCAATAAAGTATTTGCATGGTAAAATAGGTTCGGGTTCTTGTAATGGTCAAAACATCTTTAGAACAGCAAGAGCGTTAACAGATATACCGTCAACATTTGATATGAGTGGCTTTAGCGGATTGAACTATGCTCTGTTTGATACTGAAGGTATGCAATCGTTTGGAACAGTTGATGCTCCTGTTGCTTTAAAAGATGGTCTTAGCTCATCGCAATTTGCAAGAGGTGCGGGATTAATTCGTGAAATGAACATCGGTTCGGGTTATTTCACGGGAAATGTTGGGTTGATGTTTTACCAGTCAAATATGCTTACTGCAATTCGTGGTTTGAATGGAACGGCAATTACTGTCCTTACAAACGCATTTTATCAAGCGTATGGATTGCAAACATTAGAATCGTCAAACATCACCGTATCATTTGACTTGTCCGATTGTAACTTTGCCACTCAAGGTTTGATTGATATTTTTAATGATTTACCTGATTTAGGTGCAGGTTCTGCTACTATTACAATCACAGGAAACCCAGGCACAGCGGGGCTTTCAGCAACAGATAGAGCAATTGCCGAAGATAAAGCTTGGACAGTAACGACATAAGATATGAGTTTAAGAATACCTGAACAACCCGCTTTTTATAAGCAAACAATGAAGCCTGAAGAGTATTGGGCAGTAGGTCTTCATGCAGTTTATAACAAAAATTATCAACTGTTCATTGAAGACCATGCAAGTTATACCTATCCCGTAGATGGATGGAACTATTATGCAACTCCTCCACAAGGATATCTTGATTGGGTGGAAAGAAACAAGCCTGTTGACCCTCCAATTTCTTAACTGATGAAAGCGTTTGAGATAAGTACATTAATAAAGTTGGGCATACCTTACATCGTGTTTTTCTTTGCACCTATAACTGCTGCAATCTTAGGATTAGGAGTTCTGATATTCGCAGATGTGATTACAGGATGCAAAGCGGCAAAGGTCAGAGGGGAAGAAATTCGTTCCAACAGGATGGCGAGAACGGTAAGCAAGATTATCTTTTACTCAATCGCTATCATCTTGAGTAGAGTAATGGAAGTGTCATTCATGGAATGGATTCCTGTTGCTAAACTGACTGCTGGATATATTGCGGTAGTAGAGTTCAAGAGTAATATGGAGAATATCGCGTCAATTACAGGCGTGGATATATGGAAACACCTAATGACCAAGATTGAAGGGTGGTCAAAACGTGCATAAAGAAATAAGACATGGCAACAATTAACGCAACCTTAAACATAACAAGCTCAGACGCAACGTCTGAAGCTTTAGCGATTTCGCAGACCGCTGCAATTACAGTAACCAATCCTGTTATAAATACAGGTAGAGAGTCTGTTGATACAGTGACACCGACAGTACTTGTGCCAGCGGCAAAGGCTGCAATAACTTATTTGTATCTGAAAAACACTGACGGTGCAAACGTATTGACTATAAGAACTGGAGGCTCTGTTGCTTACGCTGATTTAGGTGCAGGCGAGTGGGGGTTCTTCCCAGTTAAGGCCACCGTAGGCTGTGAGATAATAGCTTCGGGAGGAGTTGTTATAGCTGAGTACGGATACTGGTCTCAATGATAAGACCATATGCTAATACATCCATCGAAAATGTCCTGTATGTTATATTGGTGGGGTGTTTGGTTTTACTTTGTATTATGGGTATACGTATCTCCAGTGCAAAAGACATTGGGATTGCTCAGCAAGAACGCATTAAGGTTAGTTTGGAGAAGGTAAAAGTGTATGAGGCGAGGATAGATGACCTTGAGTGTAAGATATCTTCTATTGAATTACAACGAGACTCTATTCAAAAACTAAGAAATCAAATCTATGTTAAGACAATTCGTATTGTGGACAGCGTTTACGCTCTGCCTTTTGAAGGCAAGTCTGAGTTTTTCGCAGCAGAAATCTCCCATATTGATTCCATACGAGGGCGATACCTTAGTAGCAATAACTGAGCATCAGTTTGATGTAGTCCTTTTTTCCTTCTCTTATCTAAGAGAGTTGAAGGAAGACAAGGCTTTGGTTGACGCTCAGCTTGCTAAGACCGACAGTATTATTAAGTTCATGGATAGGCAGTTTGTGTTGCAGGCTAAGGCTGACAGGGAGAAGGATGAGGTGATAGGTAATCTTGAGATTATGATTAAGCACCATAAGAAAGAGTTGAGGAAGCAGAAGCTGAAGTCAACCCTGTTAAACGTGGGGTTGGCTGTGGGATTGGCTGTAGAGACTGCGATTATAGTGTCTGCTGCTATACGATAAGTTTTAATCTTTATCTTTGTACAAAATCTAATCAAATGAAAAAACTTACTGAAGAAGAGTTCAAGGAAATCAAGGAGATGCAAGAGAATTTCCAAAACGCTAAGTTAACCTTAGGTGATTTGGAGATTACCAAGAAGTCTGTCCTTGACCAAGTTGGAGACATGAAGGTTCAATTCGCACAGATTGAATCATCACTTATTGAGAAGTATGGTGCAGACTCAGTTATTGACATGAGTACTGGCGAAATAAAAGAGAAGGATGTGCAGACTGTATAACTGGATAAAACGATTCCTTATGAGCAAGATAAATAACACTACGGCTTACGTGCCAACCGCACCAACAGCAACCACTATTCTTATTGGTTCTGAGGATAGTGCTGGGGCCACAAGAAATTACTTGGTTAGCGATCTTGCTACATATATGTCAACCAACCTAACGAACCTAACCCTAACGGGTTTCTTAACTGTTGGGGGTGCTACTACACTTAGTAGTACACTTGATGTGACGAGTGCTACTCAGCTTAATAGTAGTTTGACGGTTGAAGGAATAACTACATTTAATGATGGAGTAACAGCAACAAGTTCGTTCGGTGTGCTTGGCACAGCCAGTTTAGCAAACACAACTGTATCAGGTTTACCAAAACTAACAGGGCTAAGTACATTCGCTGATAATGCGGCTGCTTTAGGTGGTGGGCTTGTTGCTGACGATGTGTACAAGACAGCTACTGGTGAGTTGCGTATAGTAGTATAATGAACGAAGACATCCGTAAGATATCAGTTGGTGCTGACTACAAGTCAGGTGCTATGCACTACATTGTAGGGCAGTCAGTGATTGGCGGTGATTATCTTATTCACCTTATCAAAAGAGATTCGGAGAGAGAGTCTATAAAGGTTTGGATTATTAAGAACAATGAGATTGTTCTGTGGAAAGAGTTCAATTCAATAATGCCTATTTCAATCGAGTACAACATAAACTTCTAAAATGAAATCCCCCTATATGTTTATCGTGAAGCCTGTAGATGGCAAGCGGTATGCAAACACCAAAGAGATTGGTGGCAAAGAAATCTTGGTCAGCACCTCACAAGAAGACCACGTACATTCAAACAGGTTCGCTGAGGTTATACAGACCCCAATCCATTACGATGGGCCGATACAGCAGGGTGATACCTTGCTTGTCCACCACAATGTCTTTAAGCTTTACTACGATATGTACGGTAAAGAGAAGAGTGGTAGGAGTTTCTTTAAAGAAGACCTATTCCTATTAGACACAGACCAGTTCTTTATGTATAATAAAGGCGAGGGTTGGATAGCTCACGACAAGTATTGCTTTGTAAAGCCGTCCGATAAAAAGGCATCCTTTATTGACAAGAGAGGTAATGAAGAACCGCTTGTCGGAACAATTCGCTATATCAACCCTCAGCTTGAGGAGTTAGGATTAGAGGAGGGTGACGAGATAGTGTACCAGCCTTATAGCGACTATGAGTTTACGGTAGATGGCGAGAAGCTGTACCGTATGTTTACGGATAACATTACAGTACGGTTGTGAAGAAGGTAAAGAAAGAAGGGCGTAGAGAGTTTTCTGATGTTCAGCGAAGAATGACAGAGAAGACACATGGCAGTAAAAAGTACAACCGAAACAAGGATGGATTCAAAAGAGATCAAGAAAGAGATTATCGAAGCTGGAAGGAAGGCGGTGATTCAATTGATTAAGGTCGCTAAAGAAGACATTATTAAGATTGACCCTGAGGACGAGCTGGCTGCGGATAGATTAAAGAACGCGGCAGCTACAAAGAAGCTTGCCATCTTTGATGCCTTTGAGATATTGAACAGGGTTGACGCAGAGCAAGAGGCGTTAGACATGATGGAGGGTAAGCCTAATCATGCAGCAGTATCATCTAACCAAGGGTTTGCAGAGCGAAGATCAAAATAGTCTATACAGGGTATTAGAGGGAGTTGTCCCTACCAAGATACTTAACTCCAAGAATAAGAAGAAGAACTGGAAGTACGGTCACGACTCCAAGTATGACATTATAATCATATCGAAGGATGGTACGCTTGGGGATATATACCTGATAGAAGGTATAAAGATAGGGCTGCCCCTTGCTCCTAAGAAGTGTCTTCAAAGACACTCTCAAGCACAGCACCAGTATTGGCAGAGGGAAGACTACCCGAAAGAGCTGTCCCGTATTCAAAGCATTTTCCAATGGAACGAAATGCCTACAGACTTTAAAGGTCGGTGGGTTGGTTACATTGAAGAACAGTTTGATAGAAGAGAGAGTGGATTGTGGTTTAAGAATAACGGTGTCAATACCTATATGACAGGAGGACACTATATGTATCTACAGTGGACTAAGATTGATGTGGGTTACCCTGACTATCGTGAAGCCAACAGGCTCCTGTATTTATTTTGGGAGGCGTGTAAGGCCGACAACAGGTCTTTCGGGCTTGACTATCTTAAGATAAGACGTTCGGGGTTTTCGTTCATGGCATCGTCAGAGGGAGTGAACACAGGGACGCTTGCGAAAGACAGGAGGATAGGTATACTTTCTAAGACAGGTTCTGATGCAAAGAAGATGTTTACTGACAAGGTTGTGCCTATCAATAGCAACTATCCGTTTTTCTTTAAGCCGATTATGGATGGTATGGATAAGCCAAAGACTGAGTTGGCATACCGTGTACCTGCATCTAAGATTACAAAGAACAATATGCATGATGTCACTAATAATGACATTGAGGGTCTTGACACTACAATTGACTGGAAGAACACTGACGACAACTCATATGATGGCGAGAAACTGTTGCTGTTATTGCATGATGAGAGTGGCAAGTGGCTAAATCCAAACAACATCCTAAACAACTGGAGGGTAACTAAGACTTGCTTAAGGCTGGGTAGTAAGATAGTCGGCAAGTGCATGATGGGTTCAACCTCAAACGCTTTAGCAAAGGGCGGTGCAAACTTCAAGAAGCTTTACGAGGACTCAGACCCATCAACAAGAAATCCAAACGGGCAGACCAAGAGTGGATTATATTCTCTGTTTATTCCGATGGAGTGGAACATGGAGGGGTTTATTGATAGGTATGGTATGCCTGTAATAGACACACCTGAGAAGCCTGTACTTGGTATTGATGGCGAGATGATTTCTGTGGGTGCGGTTGAGTATTGGGATAATGAGGTTGAGTCTTTAAAGAACGACCCTGATGCGCTTAATGAGTTCTATCGGCAGTTCCCAAGGACAACCTCTCATGCGTTTAGGGATGAGAGCAGGCAGTCAATCTTTAACCTGACTAAGATATACCAGCAGGTTGACTACAATGACTCAATGATAAAGGAGCATCACATAACACGAGGCTCGTTCCATTGGAAGGATGGTGTAAAGGACACAAAGGTGATATGGTCGCCTGACCCACGAGGGAGGTTTACTGTGTCATGGTTACCCGCAGCACACCTTCAGAACAGGGTGGCTATGGTTAATGGAAAGAAGACACCTGCAAACGAGCATATCGGGTCATTTGGCTGTGACCCTTATGACATCTCAGGCACAGTAGGGGGTAGGGGGTCTAATGGTTCTTTACATGGGCTGACCAAGTTTAGCATGGATGACGCTCCAAGTAATGAGTTCTTCTTAGAGTATGTAGCAAGACCGCAGACCGCAGAGATATTCTTTGAGGAGATACTGATGGCCTGCATATTTTACGGTATGCCTATCCTTGTAGAGAACAACAAACCCCGTTTACTATATCACTTTAAGAATAGAGGGTACAGAGCCTACTCACTGAACAGGCCCGACAAACGCTTTAATAAGCTCTCTAAGACAGAGAAAGAGCTTGGGGGTATACCTAATACCTCTGAGGACGTTAAACAGTCTCACGCAGCAGCTATTGAGTCCTACATTGAAAAGTATATAGGGATGGACATGGATGGTTCGTACAGGACGATAGGTGATATGGGGACAATGCCGTTCTCTCGCACCCTTGAGGACTGGGCTAAGTTTGATATAACAAACAGGACAAAGTTTGATGCGTGTATTAGTTCAGGCTTAGCGATAATGGCTAACCAAAAGCATATGTATGTACCTCAGCAAAAGCAGTCGAAAATAAGCATTAACTTTGCAAGGTATAGTAATTCAGGGAAGTCGAGCCAATTAATCAGGTAAATGGATAAAGTAACGGTCAATGTTTCCTCTGTAGGTTTTCCGAACCAGTTCGCGACAGACGCAGAAAAGGACAGTTTGGAGTATGGCCTACAGGTGGGACAAGCTATTCAGTATGAATGGTTCAAGCGAGATGGTAATCAATGTAGATTTTACAGCCAATGGGGTGAGTTTAATAAACTACGCCTCTACGCTCGTGGAGAACAGTCTGTTGCTAAGTATAAGAACGAGTTATCAGTAGACGGAGACCTTAGTTATCTAAACTTAGATTGGACACCCGTTCCAATACTACCCAAGTTTGTTGATGTGGTGGTAAATGGGATGTCAAGCAGGCTGTTTAAGATAAGAGCATTTGCTCAAGACGCTTTATCATCTTCTGACCGTAATCGTTTTCAAGAAGAAATTGAAGGGCAGATGGCTGCAAAGGATATCCTTTTGGAAATGCAGAACCTTTTTAATGTTGATACGTTCACAATGAATCCTGATGATGTTCCTGCAAACGATGAGGAACTGTCATTATATATGCAGATTAACTATAAGCCTGCTGTTGAGATAGCTGAAGAGGTGGCTATTAATACACTGCTTGAAGAGAATCATTATGCAGAGGTGCGTAAGAGACTTGACTACGACCAAACAGTGTTGGGTATATCAGTAGCTAAGCATCAGTTCTTAGCGGGACAGGGGGTGACTGTTGATTATGTTGACCCTGCTAATGTGATATACAGCTACACTGAAGACCCTTACTTCAGCGATTGTTTTTACTGGGGAGAGATAAAGACTGTCCCTATGGCTGAGTTGGTCAAGATTGACCCTGAGATTACAAGGGAAGAGATGGACGAGATATCGCAGTACAGTCAAAGCTGGTATGATTACTATAATGTTGCTCAGTACCAAGAGAACAGTATGTTCGCTCGTGACACTTGTACGCTGCTCTACTTTAACTATAAGTCTACAAAGAAATTTGTATACAAGAAAAAGAAGGACGACAACGGCAACGCTCGTGTTATAGAGAAGGACGATAGTTTCAATCCACCAAAAGAGATGATGGACGAGGGGAACTTTGAGCGTGTAGAAAAGACTATTGAGGTGTGGTACGATGGCATCATGGTAATGGGTACTAACATTATACTAAAGTGGGAGGTTTCAAGGAACATGGTAAGACCACAATCTGCCAGTCAGTATGCGCTTCCTAACTATGTAGCCTGCGCCCCAAGGATGTACAAGGGAGTGATAGAGTCGTTGGTTAGAAGGATGATTCCTTTTGCTGATTTAATTCAGGTTACACATTTAAAGATACAGCAGGTAATTGCTCGTGTTGTTCCTGATGGTGTGTTTATAGATGCTGATGGGCTTAATGAGGTAGACCTTGGTACAGGTCAGGCGTATAACCCTGAGGATGCTTTACGACTATACTTCCAAACGGGTAGTGTAGTAGGGCGAAGCTACACTCAGGATGGTGAGTTTAATAACGCAAGGGTTCCTATCCAGCCTATTGTTGGGAACACAGGTAGCTCAAAGATGCAGTTGTTGCTTGCAAACTACAACCACTACCTTGACATGATAAGGTCAGTAACTGGTCTTAATGAAGCAAGAGATGGTAGCACACCTGACCCTAACGCCCTTGTTGGTGTACAGAAACTTGCAGCTTTAAATTCAAACACCGCCACACGACACATCCTTGATGCAAGTCTTTATATGCTAAAGAAGTTAGCTGAAGGGTTGTCTATAAGAATAGCTGATGTTCTTGAATATGCAGAGTTCAAGGAAGAGTTTGTTAATCAGATAGGTAAGTACAACGTATCTACCCTTAAGAGCATGAATGACTTATACCTTTTTGACTTTGGTATATTCATAGATGTTGCTCCTGATGAAGAAGAGAAGGCTCAGCTTGAGCAGAATATTCAGATGGCTCTTTCAAAAGGTGATATTAATCTTGAGGATGCAATTGACATTCGAGAGATAAAGAACATCAAGCTTGCTAATCAATTACTTAAAGTAAAGAGAAGGCGCAAAGAGGAGGAAGATCAAAAGAGAGCGATGGAGATGCAACAATCTCAACAGCAGGGGCAAATGCAATCTCAACAGCTTGCAGGAGAGCAGGCAATGATGAAGATTCAGCAAGAGACTGAATTAAAGATTAAGCTTGAGGAGGCTAAGTCAATGTTCTCTACGCAGAAAATGCAGCAAGAGGCTCAGCTTAAGATGGCTTTAATGGAGAGGGAGTTTAACTACAACATGAGCTTGAAAGGTATAAGCGAGGAGCAGCTTGCGTCAAGAGAAGACAAGAGAGAAGATGCTAAAGAGAAGCGAATTAGTCAGCAAAACACTCAGCAGTCTCAGCTTATTAACCAAAGAAAGAACGACCTACCTCCAATAACATTTGAGTCTAACGAGGATAGCTTGGATGGGTTTGACTTCGCGGAGTTTAACCCTCGATAATTGTATGTGTTTTTTACATAACTTTGTAGAAAATCTAATCTATGCAATTTAAAGAAGTAAAAGAAGTACAGGCAGTTGAGGAAAAATCTACTCAAGAGATTGAGAATGAACTACTCAAGAAGCATGAAGAAGAGTTCAATGATGAGCAACCTCAAGTAGAGGAAGCAAAGGTTGAAGAAGAATCTGCACAGTCTGAAGACAACAACACCTCACCTGAGTTATCAGAGGAGGACGTTCTTACATATATTGGCAATCGCTATGGCAAAGAGATAAGCTCTATTGATGAGTTTGTGTCTGAGCGGCAAGCGTCTGAAGAATTACCTGAGGATGTAGCTGCTTACTTCCGTTACAAAAAAGAGACGGGGCGGGGTATGGATGACTACATCAAGCTTAACAAGGACTACAATGAAGTAGGCGAGGATGAGCTGATAATGGATTACTACCGCCACACCGAAGAGGGGTTAGATGATGACGACTTAGGAGACTTAATAGATTCTAAGTTCGGATATGATGAAGACCTTGATGAGGAGTCTGTTATTAAAAAGCAGAAGTTAGCCAAAAAGCGAGAGCTTGTCCAAGCGAAGAAATTCTTCAAGGAACAGCAAGAACAATACAAAGCCCCACTTGAGTCAAGTACGGGGTCTGTTTCTGCTGAGACTACGGAAGAGTTAGGACGCTATAGACAACAGGCAGAGGAGGCAAAAGGCACAGAAAAAGAAAATCAACAGAGAGTTGATAGATTTTTAAGTGAGACTGATAAGCTTTTCACTAACGAGTTCAAAGGTTTTGAGTTCAATGTTAATGACAAGGCTATGACGTTTAAGCCAGCAGAGGCCAGTGAACTAAGAAAGTCACAGGAGACTATATTCAATTTTATTGATAAGTATACCGATGACAATCATTTCGTTACTGACGCTGAAGGTTACCACAGAGCTTTATCTGTAGCGATGAATCCCGACAAGTTTGCTAAGTTCTTTTATGAGCAAGGCAAATCTGATGCGGTTGATGATGTGAGTCGCAAGTCCAAAAACATAGACATGGACATGAGACGCACACCTGAGACTACTACAAAGGGAGGATTCAAAGTAAAGTCTTTAAATCAAGACTCAGGTCGAGGTTTGAAGATTAAGAGTGCAAAACGTATTTAACCTTTAAAATTTTTATATCATGCCTTTATCAGGTAATCCAACATTTGCTCTGCAACCGAATGCGGAGCGCGTAGCGTTGGCTACAAACTATATTACTGACTTCAACTTTTTGAATCAGTACCTTCCTGACACCTACGAAAAAGAGTTCGAGCGGTACGGAAACCGAAGCATTTCATCATTCTTGCGAATGGTAGGTGCTGAGATGCCGACCAACTCTGACATGATTAAGTGGGCAGAGCAGGGACGACTTCACACCAAGTATGTTGAAGTAGGTACTGCTGCTGCTCAAGCTGATAACACTGCTATATTCCAAGTGAACGATGCTATCACAGGTGGTGGCGAACGCGCTATCCGAGTAGGACAGACACTTCTTATCTCTCAGAACGATGGTTCAGGAGTAAACAAGGGTGTTGTTACTCTTGCTGCTGCGGGTACTGATCTATTTACTGTTGCTTTCTACGAGGCAGGCGGTCTTGTTACTGCGGGTACTGGTGTAGGTAACGCTGATGTTACCGTTATGATCTACGGTTCTGAATTTAGAAAAGGAACAGCAGGAATGGATGGTTCTCTTGAGGCTGAAGATGAGATTTTCGATAACAAGCCAATCATCCTTAAGGACACTTACGCTGTCAACGGTTCTGACATGGCTCAGATTGGTTGGGTTGAGGTAACTACCGAAAACGGTGCTAACGGATACCTATGGTACATGAAGTCCGAGCATGAGACCCGTCTTCGTTTTGACGACTACCTTGAGACAGCTATGATTGAGGCTGTTCCTGCTGAAGTTGGATCAGGTGCGATTGCCGCATTAGGAGATCCTCTTGTGGCTGGAACTGCTGGTTCTGACGGTATCTTTTGGGCTGTTGAGGACAGAGGAAATGTTTGGACTGGTGGTAACCCTACTACCCTTGCAGACTTTGATTCTGTAATTCAGCGTCTTGACCGTCAAGGAGCTATTGAGGAGAACGTATTGTTCGTGAACAGAGATTTCTCTTTCGACATTGATGATATGCTTGCTGCTCAGAACTCTTACGGAGCTGGTGGTACATCTTACGGATTGTTTGACAATGACGAAGAGATGGCCTTGAACCTTGGTTTCACAGGATTCCGAAGAGGATATGACTTCTACAAGTCTGACTGGAAGTACTTGAACGACCCAACAATGCGTGGAGACCTTTCTTCAGGTGGTGTTAATGGTCTTCTTGTTCCTGCTGGTTCAACTAATGTATACGACCAAGTTCTTGGAAAGAACGCTAAGCGTCCATTCCTTCACGTTCGTTACAGAGCTTCTGAGACAGAAGACAGACGATACAAGACTTGGATTACTGGTTCTGCTGGTGGTGCTGCTACATCCGATTTGGATGCTATGGAGGTGAACTACCTGTCAGAGAGAGCTGTATGTACTCTTGGAGCTAACAACTTCGTTATTTTCCAAGCGTAAGTTAAATTGATTACCCAATGAGAGGGGAGGGGTCTTCCCTCCTCTCTTTTTTTACTTTAAATTTTAATCTAATGAATAAAAAAACGATTTCCGTAGATAAGGTCTACAAACTAAAAAGAGATATTTCACCTCTTAGCCTGACGATTCCGTCACGCAACACAAAAAGATTTCCACTGTTGCATTTTGATGGACAGTATAACCGCCCATTGCGATACGCAATAAATCAAAAAAGTCCGTTTGAGGACGAGCAGGATGACAATGCAATTGTTGAGCCTGTGATATTTGAAAATGGTTTTCTATCCGTTCCAAAAACAAACCCTGTATTACAGGAGTTCCTTCACTACCACCCTCAAAACGGGATGGTGTTTGTGGAAGTTAATACCGAGAAAGATGCTCAAGCAGAGCTGGATGTCATCAACTATGAGGTTGATGCGTTGATTGCTGCTAAAGGTCTTGAGATTGATGAGCTTGAAAGAGTGGCAAGGGTAATGCTTGGTAAAGATGTAAGTAGAGTATCTACTGCTGAGTTGAAGCGAGATGTTCTTATCTACGCTAAGACAAACCCACAGGAGTTTCTTAATATCCTTGACGACCCTATGTTGAACTTACAGGCTGATGTGTCTGTGTTTTTTGAGAAAGGGTTGCTTGGTATGAGGAACAACAACAAAGATGTATACTTCAACCTACCGAACAACAAGAAGCGTATGCTTACGGTTCCTTTCGGTGAGGACTATGTGTATATCACCTCGTCTTACCTACAGTCAGATGAGGGGCTTGAGACTTTGAAGATGCTCGAAAAGCATATGGAAGAATAACGTATCTTTGCGGTACGTTTAACCCATTAATTTTTTAACATGGAAAAGTTTTTAAAAGTTACAAATGCTCCTAATACAGGTCAGCTTATTTCTATTAACGGAATTAAAGCCGTAGGTACTGCAAGTGCTACAGCAACTACAGTTACTGTGGATTATGTTGATGGAACTACAACTACAATTACAACCGCAGCTCAAGTTGCTTCGGATGTTTATCTTGAAGTTATAAGTGCTATTGAGACAGCAATTGCTACCTCTTGGCAGAAAGCTTATTATGAAGTTGTTATTCCAAAGGCAGTTACAAGTATTGTCAACGCTTAATAGTAACATACTCTTAAGTGAGGGAGGGTGTCTTAACGGACACCCTTTTTTTATTTGGCTATCTTTGTAGAAAGGTATTGCCATGATGATAAACTCAGTCAGAAACAC
>UEXM01001566.1_pt1 | contig 18633 bp, 28 predicted proteins | sample 1796661 | NCBI WGS metagenome assembly UEXM01 (sample SAMEA4772469, study PRJEB27181) | metagenome | reverse complement strand
CGCGATTAGACCAGAAAGACTTATCATCCTCTGTTTCCATAGGAATCTTACCGTCTATCTTTAAGTTTCGCTCACGGTTCGCATCAATACAATTAGAAGTGATCTCACGGACAATCGAACCAATAGGATCCGAGTATAAATTAATCAGGCTATCCATAATGATAGCCTGTGAACCGTCCGTGATCTTGAACTTGTGTTGTTTTTGAACGCCGATAACTTCTTCGACGTTCGTGTGTTGTTGTAGTTTCATTTATTCAAATGGTTTTTCTTCGGGTTTTAAAGGGTTAGTAACTTTCATAGATTCATTGTAAACCTCTCTATCCATATCAGGAACTGATGATACCTCTGCATGTTTCGGTATATCTGTACCTGTTCTATCCTCCCACTCTTCACGTAAATCTTGATGTTTGAATAAAACTTTTGCAACTCTATGCTCGTGATCAATTATATTGTGAAATCCAAATATAACTACTTTATAGTCATAATTCATTTCAGAATACTTACCCTGTTTAAATAAATCATAATCTGATTGATAAAAAGAAGGTACTTTAAATACAAACATAACATGATGATTGTCTGGATCATACGAATCTACAAATAGATCTGTACTTTTTAGAAAATCTTCATATAGCAAAAATTCTTTTGCACCACTAAACTTATAAAGAAGGAAGATGTTATTGTCATACTTTGGATAGTCACGGTCTCCAATAAATGTATTTACTAGATTACGTTTCTTTATTCCTATATAGTTTGCCAGCATAGGCAAAATATATGTATAAGACTTATTTAACAACATCCTTATAAATTTAATAAGTTACAGTCTCTTCAAAACCTTGTTTAACATTAAAATTATTGCTTTCTTTATAGTGTTTATACTCAGATAATAAACATTTAATTTCGTTATTACCTTCTTCTAACCACTCTTCAGGAAGCTTGTATACAGCTACATCATATGAACCTTTGGTGTCAGCAGCAATAATAAAAGACTCTATTTTATAATCAGGATACTCTGCTTGAGCAGCATTAATATAAAAAGCAAGTTGTCTATAGTATGCATACTGAACACAGGAGTACATAAAACCTGTAACATGCCAATCTCTAATAAGAACACCAGTTCTAAGCTTTTTTGGTAGCGGTGTGCACTCACCATAAACTTGGCTACTAGTAGTTTTAAGATCTACAATTGTTACAGTCTTATTATCATGATCTACAATCATTCTATCTAACTTAGATTTACAATCTACATCTTCTTGCTTAAAATATATTTCTTTCTCGTTAAAAGACTCTACATTTTCTACGTTGTCTTGAAATAATAATTTATTTGCAACAACATGAGCACGTAAAGATGTAATACAACCCTGAATAATTCTTTTATCTTTATCATTTAAAGCAATCTTACCGTCTGCAGCTTTTAAGAATTCATAGAACTTAACATTCTCTTCTTTCTTTTGAAAACTCTTAAGAATAGTTTCTGGTTTAGAATGGGAAGGTTTGTATCCTGACATTTGATATGCCATTGCAGGTATCTGATCTTCAGGTGTACCAACTTTCTCTAATTCAAAATAAGCTTTAATATACTCACCCATCTTACCGCCTACAGGTTCGACGTCTGCCATAATAAACTTATCTGGCTCAAGTGTAAAGTTATGAATAAGAGTTCCAAGCTGCATTGCTCCGCTCTTCGTTTGCATTTCGTGTTGCTTTCGCATCACAAATCTTCTAGGAGATATTTTTAACTCTCCTAGGTCACTGTTAGAGATTTCTTCTCTACTGTAGTAATTTTCTTCGGACATTTTGTTTGTCTAGTGTTTGTGTTAATAATTCCATGTATTCAGTGTATAGCTCTTGCCGCTGTGCATGAGCATGTATTTTAGCATTTGCAACTTTACGATCTCCGTCATCCACCATGTGATCTACATATAATTCTGGATCCTCTAGTGCTTGTTCGAGATAATATCTTACAACGCTATCTCTACGATTATCCATCGCAGACGTCAATAACCTAATATCCATGAAGTGTCTAAGATAGTTAAAGCACTTTGTCTTAAACTCTTCTGTGTATTGTATTGTCATAATTATGATTTTAAAACGTTAATATAAACTCCTGGATTATCTTTATTGTATTCAAACTCTAAGAATATAGGAAGCATTTCATCTGCATTATCATCAGTTATCCACCCGAATTTTACCATTTGATCTTGTATAGTTTGTGCAGGATTTATGTAGTCAAACTTATGTCTACTCTTCCTAACAAATTTAAACGAGATTCTATACGGCTTTTTGTTTTGTGAATCTTTTCCTTTTAATAATTTATGAAACTCTTTCTTGTTCTCTACCCAATACTTTTTACTGTTTTTGTAATAACGTTGGGTTTGTTTAGAAACTATAAAGTATCTTCCCGTCCATCTTCTACCGTTCTTGCTTGACGGCACGTTTCCTGGTATGAATATCCCTCTTGGCATGTGTATTCTATTAACTCTGCAGTTGCTCTAAGGCCATTATTAGCGATAAAGTCTGACAGATCTTTTGCTTTGTAGTCAAAGGTATTAAATTTTCCATTAGTAAAAAATAACGGTATAAACCCATACAGTTTCCTATGTTTATTAGCAAAAGATATTCCAGTGCGATCAAAGTCATATAGTATACATATTCTTGCAAATCTGTCATATAAATTTTTAACAACATCTGCAGGAATGACACAACTCTCTGACGATGGCGCCACCGCAGGTATATCCCATATACTCAAACACATAACATCTTTCAATGATTTAGTAATCACTAGTGTGTCTCCGCTATTAGGCAGTTGGCTCAAACCTTGTAGGTCCGACACACTAGTGTTACTAAGCCATTTAAACTTGCTATTAGGTTGATATATCTTCATTCGTCCTTCCCCAAAGTTGTAAGCGTATATCGGATTGTAACGATTAGCGCTAACAATGAGGCGATCATTAACCCACACGTGTTGTGCGGGTTGGACGTGAAATCTATTAAGGATGTTACAACATATTCCATATTTAGACCAGAAATTTTTATCCTCCTGCCCATTCCAGGGGCGTGACTTAATTTGAATAGTAGTAGTAGATGGTTCTATGTCTTCAAACTCTTTAATGTGCTTACCAACATACTGTCTTGTAGGCGCACTAAAGTTACTAGTAGATATACCAAGTTGAAAGTCATTGTCCACAAGTCTGTATGTGTCAAATCGTCTCAACCCAAATAGTTTAGTAAGGAAAGTAAAACAATCACCTGTTTCACCTGTACTAAAGTCTTTAAAGAAATATTTACCGCTATTATGTTTAAAGATAGTAAAAGAAGGAGATTTATCTTTACGAAGTGGTGAGCATATAGCTCTCCCGTATTTAAAATCTTTACCTATATAGTATGAGTAGATGTCTAGGCAGGTTATCCTACCTAGAATCTCCTCATCACTAAGTTCTACTACACGACTACCGTACATTAGAACGGCATCTCAGCACCGCCTGTGGCCATTACTGTCTCTGGTGTTACTGGAGCCGCATCTGGCTCAGGCTTAACAAGTTTCTTCTTGTTATAGTCTGAGATGTAGATGTTAGTCTTATCTGCAGTTGTCTCCATACCCTCGATAAAGTTAGGATACTTAGGTAAAGACACATACTTACCTTTATAAATAAATAGCATTCTAAACTTTCTGCCTATGAACTTTTGACCAAACAAAGCTGTAACTTTATTTGCATACTCTGCAAATGTAGATACATCATTGATTACAAATTCAGTCTCAGGCATAAATTTAGTAGCAATATGCTTAACACGACGTGATACATCTGTAGCCTGCTTTTCTACATCACCATAATCTGGGTTAGCAGGAAACTCTGCATGCTTTACAGTTGCACCATTTGGCTGCTTAAACTCGAAGTCAAGTCTACCACCCTTATCCATATTAAGGGATACACTTACCAATTCACAATTCTCTACAATACCTACTGATGGTGATACACCACCTGTGCTGTTACTTTCTACGTTACTTCCGTACATTTTTCTCTCTTTTTAGAATTAATTATTATACTCTTCGATAGCCTTTGCTACCAATGCTAAATCGTTTGGTATTTTAACAGATCCAAACATGTCTTTTGGAGTTTTACCAGTATTAGCGCCGTCGTTTTGTGTAATAAACGAATATGCCATACCAGATTCACTCTTTGTGACGTCTGTATACAATACAATTGTAAACATACCCTCAAGAGTAACTACATTATCCATCATTTTACCGATAGTCTTAGCTTTAGTAACTTTATTACCATGCGCATCGAATGTAGTTTCTGAGTGCATCATAAACACAACTAATAAATCATCACGCATAGATTTAACTGCATTGATAACTGACCAAGCATTCTGAGCAATCTCAGTAAACTTTTTGAAACCAGTCTCGTTAGCTCTACGCATATACTCATTAGCCATAGTGTATTGATAATCATCAACAATAATCGTCTTAATTTCAGGACGTTTCTCGTTAATGTAATTCAAACATCCAAGAATCTCATGAGGTACATCTGTTGAACAGAACCTACCGTTTGGATTCTCTTTGTCGAATACAGGATATTTAGTCTTCCATCCTTTGAATGGTAACGCTTTGCGCGCTACGTTAACAATAAATGTAGACTCAGGGTTTAAGTTTTCTATTGAAGTGGATTTCCCTGTACCACTTGCGCCAACTACTAATAATTCTTGTGCCATTATTTTTGATTTTCTTTAATTCCTTCTTCTAATTCTGCTTTTAACGCTTCTATCAGTTCAAGTATAGTTTTTACTTGTTTTTCTTCAGGAACATGTGCGTTCCATGTAGCAATAAGATACTCTTGATGTTCTTCGCTACGGATTGATTCGGGTTGAGGTTTAGGCTCAAATCCCCACATAATTGGTTTTTCTTCCATGATTAAAATAAATTGATTTCGGTTTTTACTTTTTCTTGTTCAGCATGCCTTGCCGCCCACTTGGTGCCTCTAAACTCTGGATGCTTTTCTTGTAATTTACGGCGACAACGTCCTATACCCTCGAAAGAGGGATATGTTTTGTTGTTCAAACCTTTTAGAAAATCTTTAGTGCTTAGTGTGTTTATATCAACACCATAGTCTAGCAATACAAATGCATAAAGAACGTAATCGCTATTTCTAGCGGTAAACTTATTAAGTAGTATCTTGGATACTATCTTCTCGTACTTCTTCACTTTCATTGCTCGAATAAGTTGGTGGTTTAGCATCTAATATTTGATTATGTGCCAAGTCATTCTCCATAAGAGCAATGCATGGCTCGCCCTCGCGCACCTTTAAGTAATGCCAGAATATAGCATTAGTTGTAGGCCATCGCTTTGGGCCGTACGCCCTAATACCAAGCATCTCTGGTCTGTGTGTTACCACAACAATGTCAGAATACATGTAACATGCATCTGCACCAAAGATGTCTTGCTTTTTAGGGTAATGTAAATCAGGATTTTGTATACGCTCTGACGCTTCTATGTTACGATTCATCTGTGATATTAGAATAAATGCAACTCTAATAACTTTCTTAAGGCCATTGAACATAGCCATCAAATCGTACAACAGATCTCTGTCTTGCGCACCACCTGCCTTCTTTACAAGCAGAGTATGATCTAACATAATTACAACAGGTTTATCCTTCTCTTTAGAAAAAGCTAGTATTGTAGCTTCTAGAGATTTGACACTACCTGGTATATCTACATAGTTTATATCATACTTATTTAACTTACGAGCTTCCTTTACTGCATTCATATAGTAATTGTCATTGAGCTTAAATGTCTCTGACGCACTATACAGCTGCTGTGTAGTAATATTCATCTTATTACTAAGCTTACGACCAATCAGCCGTGAGGATAACATCTCGAAGTTAAATGATAGTATTGCAAAATCGTCATTCTGATTTAGATCTTTCAATCCTGTTTCAAGCTGACCGAGTATTGCAGTCTTACCGCTACCAGACATACCAGCAATAGTTGTGATAGTCTGCCACTCGATACCACCCATAGATATATTATTGAACTTTTTCCATGGTGTAGCTAGAGATTTAATATTACCTTTACGTCTACCATCTATGTAGCGTAAAGCTGCCTTAGACGCATCAGCTATGTGACGCCACGGTAAAGGCTTGTGTTCTTCACTCATACTAAATCTCCTCCATATTGTTGTTCATCTTTGGATTTCTCTGGTTCTACGCCATCATACATAGTCCAAGCTTCTTGGTTTAAATATGATGACATCATTTTCCATCGTGGGCGGAATTCACCAGACCAGCTTGCACGTTTTCTATCTTCTAATTCAGCTGCTATAGCTTTGAGTATAGTATCATGCAGATCTGGGTTACGCTCTATCAATGCTATGTACTTAAGCTTGTTACGCTTCATATCATTGTGTAGTGGACGGCCTTGGTCCTTGCGTGGGTAGGCCAATGCAAATTGATTCCAACAATCTTCGCACCCTCGCACCATAAATAAATCCAATGCCTTTTGACGAAGCATAAAAGAACCATCGGACATCATTTTAATGAAGCCACGTTGTTGCAGTTTTGCTTTGTCTATAGGTAGGATTTCTAGGTACTTTTCGAGTTGTTTACCGCTTTCGCTTTTAATTAACATGTAAACAAACTCGCTGGGAGTCAGTTTGTTGCCTTTCAACTTGGTTAAGTTTAAAGACACTTTCATCGCAGTTTAAATATTTATCTAGTTCCTCTTCAGTTAAATCTATCAGCACATCATCTGATAAACATCTTAGTGTATCACCACACTCAATACAATTAGTCATGACATAATAAATTACCATCAACATCCCAGTATTGGGCAGTGATAAGATATAAATATACATCATTTTTATTAATCTCACAACCAAATTCCATGCGCATTATATCTGTAACAGCCTCTATACTAAGATTATCAAGATCCTCATAATAAAATTTTAAAACATTATATAAATGTCTTATCTCTGCAAGATTAACTTGCTTTCCATTGTAAGGACTCTTTTTCATATTTACATTTTAGAACGGTAGGGTCTCCTCCTTCAACATTTGAAGATAAGGGTCTATCGCAAACTCTTCAGTAAATGTATGTAATTTAGTATACTTTTCCAAAGCATTCATAGGGTGTGCAGACTTAAGGGCTTCAGTGCATGCATTGTAAGCAGACCACAAGTTTCTATCTTTAAATACTTGAGAATCAAACCATTCAGTAGTTGCTTTCTTCATCTGTGCGCCATTGAAAACATCTTGATTTACAAATAATTGTCCAAAATAATTACCAGCATCTGTATCGCTAAAATCTATTTCCTCCATAACTTGTTTACATGCTACAGATTCTTCATAGCGACGATCTACATCAGCAAATAACTTTTGTATAAGAATATCTAAATCTTCTTCTACATTCTGTGTGTGTTTACGCATCTTAATAATATCACCTGTAAACATAAGGTTAGAGCATACAAATACTGATGCTCCGCCACATACACCTATAGGTAATGTTTTGTCATAAGAATTACGAAAGCCAATACTTCTATTCATACCACTACCATCTGCCCTAAGATTAGAGCCATCATGGAATGTCATACTACCAAACATCTGTTGGCCTCTATGATTTACCTCTAGCTTTTCTTCAAAAGGTGAGGTGTTGTAATGCTTTGTACCTGCTTCTTTAATTTTTGTAACTAATTCTTGGTGACTCACTGGTATGTAAGTCTCTGTTCGCTCTGGTGTTTTAATATAAGCCAGTTCAGCGAAATCTACTATTTTTGCCATTGCTTCCGTAGGTTTTAGGGTCTTGTATGACCGATTCAAAATAATTTGCTTTATATACTTTAGGATACTCAAATCCAAACGTTAATTTAAACGTGTCGTCTGTTACTAGATTTGTAGTATCTTTTTCTTTCTTCTCTTCTTTCTTAATTGGCTGAAGAGGCACATAATCTAAATAATCTTTACTGGGCATCGTTATAAATTTTAAGTTCTAAGTCCATATCTATTCCTGCATGTTGTAATGCATTTTTGATCTTATCAACGTTAAAGAACATGTGGTCTTCACAACCACACTCCTGTTGATCTTTACGCTCTTCCTCGTGTAGGTATAATACCATAAACACAAGAGACTCTATCTGTTCTTCGTTTAAAGTCATAATTAGAATATATATCTTATTGTATTCCAAGGTATAACTCTGTTATGTAGAGCTTTAAATGCATCTATGTACAAAGGCTTAACATGACGAGCATACCTTATGTTAGTTCCACCATACTGCGAGACTTTCTCTTCCTGGATTGCAGGATTCCATAGGTGTACTTCTGTTTCAGGGTGCTTCTCTAAATTTTCTTCATGTTTCTTTTCATTATGTGTTAAAAATATTACTTCTGCTAATACCTGATCTTTATACTCAACATAATCGTTAAGCATTGTGAACAGTTCTTCGTAATCCTCTAGCCAATTATCTTCTACGATAACAGGACTAAAGTTAACATGCACATCATAACCTGCATCTATAAATGCATTGATAGCTTTAATTCTATCTATAATTTTAGATGTATGTGGCTCATGCAATGTTGACATATATTGCGGCATTAAACTAAACCTGATACGTATCTTACCTTCAGGATTAAAGTGTGTAAATATAGGATTTACATACTTAGTAGCAAAACTACCCATAGCAATAGGATGATCTCTAAAGAATTCAAAGATCCTTTCCCAATCATGATACTTAGCATGCAGCGCAAAGTCTTCATTACAACTAATGTCGTATGTAGTATACTCTGCATGCGTTTGATTGGGTTTCTCCACTGGTGTGAAGTATGCATGGTTGTTTATTTCTGTAAGTATGTCACCTGTATTTGTTGCTACACTCAATCCTTTGGGCTTATGGCGCTTCATATAACAATATGAGCAATTATATAAGCAGCCATAGCCAAAGGAAGGGGAGATAAAATCTGTGCTACGTCCTGAGGGACGGATCAGAAATGTCTTTCGTCTCGTCTGGGTTACTAGCATAGTTTGCCTGATTTATAACATTCTGTATGTTATTTGCTATCTGTAGCTGTGCTACTTGTTCGATTAGTTTTTCTATTACCTTCTCATGTCTATCTAATCTATTGCTATTGTCTTTTGGTGTCATTCCTCTTTTTCTTTTTTACTTTCCATTAAACTTGCAATTAACTCACCTTGTTTAACAAAATCAGCAGTAAGAGCTTTAATCTGCTCTTGTTGACTAGTCATTTGCTTTTGCTGAGAGTTTAAAACTCTAACTAATGCAGCTACCTGCTTTTTATTTAACTCTTTCATTTTCTTTTTTCTTTTTGTTTTTGTTTAATCATCTCGTAAATAGTGTATAATAATAATACACATACAACTCCTAAAAATACTTCCATAATAAATAATTTAGTTAATAATTAGGGGGTCAAAGCATAACCGCGACGAACGTATTAAAGATCTTATCACCCCTAATTAAAAATGATGCAGCACTCACGTAGCTTGCTCAACGTACTAAACTCTCCTGTAAATTAAATCCGAAAAACTTATTAATATAAGTAAAAAAAATGGAGAGTTATTAATAGCTAACAACATAACCTGTGGTCTTATTGGTATTGTTGAGACATTACCACTAGTTATGTGTTAGCTTAGAAAATAGGCTCCCAGGTTTGGTATCGCAGTCTCGCGCTCGGTATCTGGGATGATTAGAGTTTAACCGTTAATCACTCATGCCTAATTTATATTAATCAAACCAATTTCTATATTTCCACCATTCATTCTTCATATTTCAATTTCTTCTATTGTATCCACCCATGTTACATTCTGTCCCTCTTGTCGCTTGTTAAGCCACGAGACTTCCTGCGTGTTAGGCGCATAGAGATTAATAATAATTGCTGTCTTACCTGGTACATAACGAATGATACGGCCTGTACGCTGTATGTTATCTAATTTCTTAGAATTACCTGCAGCTACAATACCAAGAGAACAATCAGGTACATCAAAGCCTGCATTCAGAGCTTTAACACTACTGATCACACGCTGCTTAGTTCTATTGTCTTTAAACTTCTTGAGTATCTCTGTCTGCTCTTTCTTACTACGTTTGCTGTGAAAACTAAGACACATATCGCCAAGCTCTTCTTGTACAGCATCTGCAAAATCTGTAGATGCACTGAATAGTAGAGCCTTACGGTCATCAAACTTCTCAAGCAGCTGTTTGATAACAGGTATCTTGGCTTGAGAGTTCTTACATATGTCACCACGCTTACGCATAGAGTTATAATATATAGCTGCTATAGCTCTAGCTTCTGGTGATGCACTCTTGTCTTGCAACAAAGATCTAGCATTGTTAAAAGAATTAGAGCCCCCAAAACCTAGCCTACCTGCAGCATATCTAAACTGCTTATTGGCTTTGTCATAGTCTTCTTGCTCGTCATCATACATAGGTACAGCTAGATTATACACAAGGTAATCACTAACCCAACCATTCGCATGACACTCATCAATAGGCACTTCATCAATAACAGGTGCATACTCTAGTAGCACCTCGTGCATACCATCTGAACGCTCTATCGTAGCCGTAAGACCAAATATATATTCATATGTAATCTTACCAAATACTTTAATAAATTGTTCTGCGCCATACGCATGTATCTCGTCGCATATCAATAGATCACATGTAGTCTTAGTCTTGTATGCAGTATTAATAACAAGAACTTCACAGTTCTTTGCTGCTTTGTAGCGCTTGAGTTCTTTCTTCCACTGATTCTTAAGGTTAATTGTAGGTACAACAACTATAATCTTACAGTCAGGCCTAGACTTAATCATTCTAAGTATAACCATTACAGCTGTAAATGTTTTACCAAAGCCTGTAGCTGCTAGCAATGTACCTCTACCTTTATTATCAGCAAACTTCTGAACTATCTCAAGCTGCCTCTCTGTTCTACTACTTACTTTTTCCATACTGTTGATATTTCTGTTTCTGCTTTTAGTAGCCCTGATGGTATAATATCTAGAGTTGACGTCTCCATGATGTCTTGCAGTGTGTACCGCCACGTGTCTGCGTAGCTTTTGTGTACAATAGTGTCAATCTGATCGTGGACTGTCATCACTAGTTTAACAGGTAAGTTATTGTGATAAATATGATCACGTACCATAACAAGTGCAGACTTACACATGTCAGCACCACTACCTTGAATTGGTGTGTTCTTGCTGGCACGCTCTATCTTACCCATCATAGCCTTATCTGTCTTATGTCCGTCCCACGCATCAAACCATCTGATACGACGATACGGTGCATATGTTCTAATATGTCCGTTATGCTTACCATAGTTACCAAGAGATTCTAGAAAGTTTTTAATTGCAGGAAATGCTGTAAAGTATTTCTGAATTAGTCTTTCTGCTTCTTTGATACTGATAAGCAATGTGTCAGCTAGTTTGTGTGGGCCCATACCATAGGCTAAACCGAAGTTTATACTCTTTACATTTGTGCGCAGTTTCTTATGTTTACTGCAATTGCATTTAGCTTTTGACTTCATGTACGCACAGTCAGACTCTGCTGCATTCTGCCATTCTTTACCATAAACTAAATCTGCACACACGCTATGGAGATCTTCTCCATCCTCTAGCGCTTTAATCCACACTGGGTCTTTACTCCCTGTGGCTATAATACATAGCTCCTGTGAGCTGTAGTCACCTGATACAAATACCCAATCATCATAACCACTAACAAAGCAGTTACGATACTCATTGTCTGCAGGTATCTGCTGCATATTAGGCTTACCTGATGCAACTCTACCTGTATTTAGTATTTGTTTGAAGCTTGTACGGATTCTACCGTCACTATCTACATTCTCAAGGAACTTTTCACCATAACTAGTAGCCAGTTTGGCTTGCTCTTTGTATTTAATATATGTTTTAATAAATTTATCTTTACTGTGGACATGTAAATTTTTAGCATTCACATCTTCCACATTTAAACCATATGTTCTAAATACATCAAGCACTTGTTTTGGTGAAGACCATTTGACATTTACTTTTCTTAACTCTTCTACAGACATAAACAAATCGCCTTGCACATAATCATCTACAAACTTATTAAGTTTTGGATTAGATTCTATGTATGCATCTAGTGCAATAGATATAAGTCTGACATCATTAGCTGCTTCTTCTGCAAGTTTAAGCCAGTTATCTTTGTCCAAACCAATGCCATTGTATTCAATGTCTGCATACGCTAGCGCAGCTTTGTTTTCAAGCTCAGTAATTTGTATAAGATTATGCTGTATTACTGTAACTGATTGACTATGATACAGTTGTATAAGGTATTCTACATCTTTAGCACCGTATACTATCTCAGATTCTGTGAACTCATCGCTACCTTTAGTGATAAAATTAGATCTAACAGACTTATCCATAGTTATATTTAGTTCTCTCTCAAGAACATTGTTTAAACTATGTGACATCTCTTTACCACAATTTATAACTTGTGAAGTTAGCATAGTATCCCACACATTATTAAGTCTTATATTATATTGTCGTAAGAACTTATAATCAAACTTAACATTGTGTAGTATTTTTATCTTATCTCCTTCAAGTATATACTTTAGAGGTTCTATACTTACACATCTAGTGTCAATAACAAACTGTTGCTTGTCATCACCAATCTGTAGCATAATCATCTTATTATCTATATGATTAAGACCAGTTGTTTCTGTATCTACAGCAATAATATCTATACTATTGCAGTAGTTTACTACATCTTGCATTGTTGCAGCATCACAACAATCAAGAAGTTTTGGATTTCCTACGAACTTTATCATTTAGATTTTTATTTAAGGTTCTTAATATACTATCAATCTGTCGTACTGTCCATAACTTGTTGCATTTGCTTTTCGTGATTGTCATGAAACGTGAAAGAATATTGACTTGCCTTACAGAAACTTCTAAGTTCCTCTCTGATTTCTTGTTTGAGTTTTGCTCTACCATACCAATCTATTTTATTTAGTAAATGGAGATCAAGTTTATCAAATAATTCTGTAATAAACAAGTTATCTCGCATAGTTAATTGAAAGTCCAAAAAAGAAAGAAGCGTAAAGTAATCACGCTTCTTCTCTTGTGGTAACTCGTTGAGCATTAGTGTCATACGAGTTATAAACTCTTTATTAGACTCCATTAACGCATTGTTTTTTGTAATGGTGCAGCCATTGGTTTAGGAGCATTCTTTCTTGGTCTACCTCTCTTAGCTTTTGGCTTAGATTTAGTTCTGTTGTCAATAGTAGAAATGTCCAACTTATTAGCACTTGTGCGTGCTGCACACTCTTTTAGTCCTTGCTCCATGTCACTAAGATCTTTTTCTATACTATTTAGTCTGAAAAAACTTAGTAATAAAGCAATTGTTGCTGTAATTAAAGCTAAAGTAGCTAAGGTAAAATTAATTGTGTTCATAATACTTGTCTTAAGGTTTAAGTTAATGAAAAAAAGAATGCAGGCTGGCTAAAGACCTGCATTCTTATTAGTGATTAATTAAGGGATTGTCTAAAATGGTATATCTTCTGAAGCTACTGCTGCTTTAGATTTAACCGTTACTTTGTCGTGAGCAATATAGACATCTTGCTCAGACATATCAAATGCAACATGTGTGTTACGATAGATTGGTTGACCGTTCTTTGTAAGAACATCACCTGACTTAGGATTTACTTTTGGTGATTGTTCACCGCCGTCCCAAGTACGTTGATTGTGAGTTTCTTGAATAACAATCTTACAATCTACATCATTGCCTGACACTTTAGAGATAGCATCTGCAAAATAGCAAATGTTATTATCTTCAGACTCAAATATGTCATACATTTCTATGAACGTTGAGTCAACATTGCGAAAGGCCACACGTTTCTCCATATTAGCACCTACAATTCCTGGCATAAAGAATCCCAAATCACCTGATGACTCAGACTTTTTGTTTTCTTGCCTCAGAACCAATGTAAATACATCTGGGTTACGTGTTGCTTTGATTTCGTCTACTCTTACTTTTTCTGTTGTTTTGCTGTTGTCTAGCATTTTTTTAATTAATTTAAGTTAAACAATTGATTCAGAGTTATGCTTACGCATAGTGAAGTATATAGGAATCGAACCTATAAATACCGTTTTCCAAAGAGCAGAGCCTCAGTCATTGACTCTTATTGGATATTGTATCCATACTACCTCATAATATTTAGTACTCTGAGATTACAAGTACTAATTGATGTGTCTTTATTAGGATTATAACCCGCCAAGGCATTTCCCTCTGTTATCCACACTCTTTTGGAGTGTATCACATCAGTGACGGTTAGTATAGCTAACCACTCTTATCGATAATACCTACTCACACAATACTAAGTCTATAATAGAGTAGCGAACCCTAAAATAGAATGTTCTTGTGCGAACACCTGTACCTTGCGAGTACAAAATGCACTACATTCACCGAAGTGTGTAGTATTAGTCACCTTTCGGCACTACCGTCCACTGTCTTTTGCTCTTTTTTAGTTGTTTAGCTTAATCAACTGCCAATTCTTGGGGGCGCGCAGTGGAGGTTGCTATCATCCTTTTGAGATGTAAATACAACACGAGCCCATATGATTTGTCAAATCACGATAATTCAAGACATCCCTTCATCCACTAGGTATGCCTAGTTTATGGACGCCTTTGTTACTGAACAATACCCATACATAGCCTGACGGACTAACTCTGAACTTGTTCTACAGATTATTCTTATTGGGATTACTCCCTCAACGTTAAGCTGGCAACTAACGTCACACGTTCACTCAGGCGATAGCCCTCTGTTTCAATGTGATATTCTGCTTGCGTAGATTGACCATTGCTGGCAACATATCAAGAAATAATGAATGCCCTTGATATGTCTTTCACACATTACTGTGCTTATCGGGCCACGCCCCATTTTTGTTTTTGGATTGCTAATCCCTTTTTCGGTACTTACATCACCAAAGCAATAAGGTGAACGCCTCTGTAAATAGAATATACATGCGATACGGTTAATTAGCGTGGTTGTATCAATTCCACTATAGTAAAGCATGCAGGAATCGAACCTGCAAAAGTATATAAAGGGACTACTGTGAGTATTTATTCATTCTTCTAACCATTTGCTTTATAAAAATAAGTACAACATTCACCGATATAGTTCTTTAACAGAACATACTTGCACGGCTTTCATTAAGTTGTACTTATTTAATACTGTAGTTTAGCGAGTTTACGCTCGGCGTTTTAATATCTATATCTTCTCTGATATGCCTGCAGCTTACAGGATAGTCACCTAGCTTTTTTTGTTCGGTGTTGGAAGGCAACTCGCATCTTCACCGTAATTAATTAAGAATCAATTGAGTCATCACCGTCCCACGAATCTTCCGCAGTAGGTGTAGGCCCCATTACTTCTTCACGTATGGCATCTTTTGTTTCTTCAGAAACAAATACAGAGCATACTTGAGCTTCGTCATTTGCAAATGAACTTACTTCCCAACCAATACGGTCTTTGGAACGACTTTTTACACTTGCTGCCTCTGACACTTGATTTTTAAAGTGAGGACGCATAATATCTTCGATGTCCTTATAGCTCTTTACAAGTTTAGTTAGCAAATCTATTTCTTCTTGGTCACAAATTAGCATGTTTATTAAATGTTTAACATGCCCACGTAACTCTGTAATAGTTTCGCCTGCTTTTTCTTGAGGTATAGCGCTAAGAACTACTGCCTCACATCTTGAGATTGATTCTACGATTTCTCTACGTTCTTTGATTACTTTCGGATTTTTCATCTTGATTACTTTAAGTTTATACACACACCCCACAGATGTGAGGAGACGCTTTGGGCCTAAGTATCTATTTAACGTCGCCCAAACGACTTCTTGAGTAGTTTCCTCCGTGGTACACAGATAGACTGTGAACTGTACAAGTACTCAACATCTTGTGCAGTAGGAGCATCATGGAAATAACCACCACGATTTGATACAAAGCCTAATAGCCTTGAATAATCACTAACTTTCTTTTTTAGTTTTACGAACGAATTTTGCTTTTTAGCCATAATTAATAATGTTAAAGGTTTGATTACAATTTGATTTGTTAGGATTTTGTGGGTTAGATAACACGTAAGCATCTAACCTTGCGTTAACAACTACTATGTTCGTTATTAACTACCGTTGCCAACGGTTAGTAAAGGTTTCGGGTGAGTTAATACACTATTAGTGTACGCACAAACACCACCCGCGGCAAACATTAGTAAAGGTTGAAGGCGAGTTATAAAAAAAGGGAGAAACATAATGTCTCTCCCTTAATTAATCACCAATTACTCCTGAGCACTAAGAATGTCACCACTCTCAGTAGTCTCGAACAACTTACCTTCATCATCTTTGATAAGTGTTGACCAATACACACCTTCTGCGTGCATTGTACCATTATCATTGATAATGTTGATACAGTTCTTACGAGCATACTCTGCATCCTTAGGCACCTTGGTAGTGAACCATGTACATACCTTTAGACCAGCTAAGTAGTAATTCTCTTTACAACCATCAGCTGGTAACTCCTCTCTGATCATATCCATAACAGTTATACTGTTAGTGATACGAGCTTGGAAGACATCCATACGATGACGATACAGCTCTAGACTCTCATCATCTTGACGAGGAGCCATTATGCTAGCAATCGTGTGACCTGCTGGTAATGGTATTTTACAGATAGCATCTGTATGCTCCCACTTCTTCAGCTTCACATTGATAGGAAGAGTACAAGTTCTGCGCTTTAGTTTACCATGCACGTTCTCCATCAAGTGTAGTATTACCCACTCTTTCTTTGGATCACCTGTTGGCTTACCTGCAATCACATCAATGACTTTGTACTCAGGACACTTATGAGTGTTGTCCCAACCAAGGCTGCTCAGGTTAATTGATTTTCTTTCTACATCGTTAGATGCATTCTCATTTTGGAGTTTGTCTAACGCTGTAGATAAGCTCTCCGACTTTTTGTTGCTCTTAACAACTTTTTTACTTGTTTCCATAATTTAGGTTTTATATGGATTAATAAATAATTGAATCGGTGAACTCAACAACCAATAAATGGCTACTAAACTCACCATTGCACTTAGCTAATACCCAAGCAAAGCGGGGGTATTTGCTTTGTGCAATAGTTAGTAGGGGTTGTAGGTGAGGTGGTCTACAATCTCATTTCTGCAAAAAATTTTTTTTCTAAAAAATAAAATAGTACCTTAGCCCTGTGTTTTGATTGATAAATTTTTCAATTGGTTTGGTTAAAGGCCCTTCTTTTTTTAGAAGGGTCTTTTTTTTATAAAAAATTTTTTGTACGTTTGCCCACTGGGTTACCGAACTAGCACTTCAGTCAGAGACGACTGTTGGAACAGACAAGTATCTTCGTTTGATGTTTGAGAGTTGAACCAGCAATGACTCTCCCAACTGAAAAGTTAGTGGCGTTTCAGTTTGGTTTTCTTTTGGCCACTTTTCTTTTAATAATTAAGTGTGAGGTATGATAGATCCAAAAGAGCAAGCAAAGATAATATGGGAATCCTGGATAACGGATTCTACAATAGAAGAAGATTGTGAATATGAAGGAGAAGGAGAAGAAGATTGATGCTATGCATTTATTTACACAACTGAATAAGTTCAATGATGTGGTATTTACAGAAAAAGGACACACATATACTGTCGGGGGGCAGGAAGCTATATCTGTAACCACATTCATTGGACAATTTAAAGAAACTTTTGAGAGAGACTTTTGGGCGGCACGTTCTGCAGAAAAAGAGAATGTAAAACTGCAGGACATTCTAGATAGGTGGGATTCGATTAGTTTACGTGCATGTAATAAAGGGAGTAAGTTCCATGCTTTTGCAGAAAACTACATAAATAATAAGATCCTTACTAATGTAATGTATGACTTTGATATAGATATAGAGGCGTACAACAAAATTGAATCCTACTTTTTAGAATTTTATGAAGAATCAAAAGAAAATCTTGTACCTATTCGCTCTGAGTTGTGCGTTGGTTCTCGCGATCTTGGGATATGCGGTATGGTTGACCAGCTCTACTATTCAACTACTCTTGATGGGCTTGTCATATTTGACTGGAAAACGAATAAAAAAATGAACTACAAAAGCAGGTACCAAAAAAAGATGCTTGGTCCTGTATCTCACCTAGAAGAGTGTGAATTTTCTACATACTCATTACAACTTTCCCTATACAGATACATAATTGAGTATGAAACAGATCTTAAAATTAAAGATTGTTTCATAGTTTGGTTTAATGAAAAGAATGACACCTATAAGCTTATAAAGTGTGCAGATTATAGAAAAGAAATTATAGATATGTTGCATTATAATTAATTTTATTATATTTGGAGCATGATAATACCAATCAAATCAAATATAACACAATCTCTAAAAGCTTACTTACAGGTGCTGAATCCCGTATTAAAACTTAAGGATAAAGAGATTGAAGTGCTATCTAGTTTTTTATCTATATGGCATAAGAATAAAAACAATGCTGACATAGATAAATTACTATTGTCTACGCCTGTTAGAAAAATGGTTAGAAAATCTATTGGTATGTCAGAAGCATCTTTTAATAATCATATTACAATGCTTCGTAAAAAGAAGATGATAGTA
>UEXM01001565.1_pt1 | contig 18643 bp, 19 predicted proteins | sample 1796661 | NCBI WGS metagenome assembly UEXM01 (sample SAMEA4772469, study PRJEB27181) | metagenome | reverse complement strand
GTGCCTGCACCGTCACGCGATGTGTTATCCAAATATTTAATGCCAATAATGCCAGCCTCAAAAAATTCGCGCGTTGCATTTTCTGGCCCAACTTTTTCGCTTAATGCGTCTTGAAAAGAGCCAAATGATGCAGATTGCCCAAACTGGTCAACTACTGGAATGCCTTGGATATTAGCAATTTCGTTCAACGCCGTTTTAAATTTCTCAGGCTGCTCACTCAGGGGCTTGTCATAATCAAGCAAATCATCTGGCTTGGCAGCTATACCCACCTTATACATCTTGCCATCGCTAACTTGCGCGGCCTTAAAGGTGTCTATTAAGTCATCATTAAAAGGTTTGCCGTGCCACCTCGCCCAATCCCTTGCAGCGTCCTCTGCGCTGTTAGATGTGCGAATATAACTTGCCGCCATCATTTCCTCGGTGACCGTCATGCCAGCATCTTTTAGCGGTTGTGGGTCAACACCCATGCTTGACAGTGTGTTGCGATACCATTCTGCAATTGCTTCTTTATCGCTGAAGTAAAGCCCATAGCCATAAGCCTGCGCACCTTCGCCTGTGCCAATCTTTTCTAGCTTGAAGCCGTCAAAGTCAGCCGCTGAACCGTGGAACGCAATAATACCGGGGGTGTCATCTGTGGGCGGTTCAACCTTGGCAACAAAGCCGTCATCAACAGCCCGACCAGCAGCCGCCACTAGTGGATCTGTGAGCGCCATAGGATCTCCACCCATATTAAGGGTGGTGCCTTGGCCACGCTCTGCCATGCGCAGTTCTGCGTTTTGGCCAGCCTTCAGCAATGCGCCCTGCATCATCAGCTTGCCTTGCTGTATTGCCTGCCGTGCTGCGTCAACAGGCACGTCTTTGTCTTTTATTGCGCGGAATGCCAAACCTAAAGCCGGGATCATTGCCTTTTCAATTACACCGCCTAAGCCAGCGCCTTCGATGGCTGCCTTGAACCTACCTTGATAGTCAGGATCGTTGGGGTCTTTCTTCAGCAATTCTGTGATCATGTTGGGTTCGATCCAGCCCATGTCTAACAACATGTCTGTCACCGCTTTGTCACTGCCATCAAACGCCAAGAAGTCAGCAGCCGCGCCTTGTGTCATAGCGCCCGTAAAACCACTGCCTACGCGAAACAGTTTGCCAATGCCAAGATACGCGCCGAGGAATTGCGATATGCCGCCAGCAACGCCAGCCACTGCGCTTGCGTCTTTGTCCGGGGCCACAAGATCATCAAGGCTCATAGCGTAAGGCAACTCACCCGCTGCCATTTTCGCGTCTAAATCTGCCTTTTCCTCTCGGCTCATTATGTGCAGTTTAAAATCAAACTCGCCTGTTTCCGGGTCTACAAACTGCACGGCCAAAGGATCATACAGCCCAAAGTTATCTTTTAAGAAGTTAGCAGGTTGAACTATTGCGCCGCTGATTAAGGCCTTGGTGGCTTCTTTCACAACTTCTGTGCGCCCTGCTAAAGATGGCCGCATCTCTGCTGTGGCTGGCTCTGTCTCCAACGCGGTTTGCTCTGCGGCGCGCGCTATTGGCCCCTCAACAGGCAGTGCTGCATCAGCGCCCATACCCGGCATGGCTGGCGCTTCCACCATAATCTCTGGTGCTTGGCTGGCTAGTCGGACGAAGCCGCCAGATGGCAACGGTGCCAGCAAATCTGTTTGGCCTGTGACAGTGTTGAACTGGCTTTTGATGTCACTAAACATTTCTGGCGTGGCGGTAGCTGAATATAGTTCAGCTTCTTCATAGCGCTGCAACTCGTTGTCAGTATTATTGAACATTGAAAAACGCTCCATACCTGTCTAGCAAGGCTTGTTTTCGGCGCAACAATGCCTCTTTTAAATCTTTATCTATGTTTGGGCGCGCTATGATAAAATCATCAATAGATTTGATTGGATTGTTGGGGCTTAACTTTAAACCATTTTTTCCAAATTTTTCTATTTTGACTAAGTAGTTTAAATATTTCTGCTCTTTGGCGGCGTCAAATCCTGCCCGTACTGCGGAAACAAGTCTTTCGCCTTCTGCTTTAATTTCTCGTATAGTCGCATCTTTGTTTTCAGGCTCTCTGAACCAATCAGACAGATCATTGTAGACAGAGAAATACGCAGCGTTTGCAGCTTGCGCCAAGTCATCGTCACTGCCTGCTGTTTCTTCTGTCCAGTTAAACACCGCGCTGACAGTTTTCATGTATCCACGAAAGTTTGCGTCTGCTTCGCTAAAGATCATATTTTGCAAAGTAATATAATCGCCGCTTGATAGGTTTGGTTTTTCTGCGCTTAAAATTTCTTCTGTCAATTCTCCTTTGTTCGCCAGCAGGTTCATGTTTACCTTTACACTGGCACGGCTTTCTTTTGGGAAAAGCGTATCGGCAGTACCGCTGGCTAGCTCTTCATCCAAAGCAGCACGCTGATCACGCGATAGAAAGTTTTGCACGTCTAACCATTCATAGATTTTCTTTTTGGCCACAGCGCTATCTACTACTAGCAAGTCGCCTTTTCCTTTTTTGAATAATGGCAACAATGGTCGTAGATAATTATCTGGCAACCCAATGCTTTTTAAATCATCCTGCGTTAATGTCTTGCGGCCAGTATATAACATTTTATATGCGGCAGTCAGGTTGCGCTTTTCGCCATCCCGAATGTCTTTACTGATTTCCTCGTCAGCCCTCCATGCAGCCTGCGCCAACTTCATATTGCCTTGGACAATCTTTAGCGCTTCAGCCCGTGGGATTTGGGACAACACAGTAGCAGCGTAGGGATCAACCATGCCAGCCTTTGACATTGCTTCCTCTATGGTCATCTGGCCTGTTTGGATTTCATCTTGCAGGCTGACAAACTTGCGCAATCGTCGGTTGGAATTGATGTCAGCGCCATATCGATTGGCCACATATCCTGACGCCACATCTACGCGCTGGGCAAGGTTGGCCTTGCTGACGGCAGCAGGATTAAACTTGCCAGTTTTTACGCCGCCTTCAGTCATGGTGGGGTTTTGGGCGTTAAACCATGCGTTGTAGTCAGCAGTGGTTGCGCCGATCTGAGACAATGCAGCAACAGCGTTTGTCTGCCTTGCTGCAATCGCCGCTTGATCGCGCTTAATGATCTTATCGTCCACGACGCCTTGCAGTCTAAACCTGCTTTGGATTTCTGATTGGTTAAAGCTGAAGTCTAGCTTGCGTCTGACGTTACTGTTTTTCACCCGGCCCAGCACGTTGGACTGAATGCTTTTCATTCGCTTTTCCCACAGCTTATTGCCGTCGAAAATATTGCCAATGTCGTTTGACCGGGACAGGTCATATGTAGCTGTGCGGATCTCTTCATCCAGCGCCAGTGCTGTTTCGTTATACTCAGCCTCTGCAATCATCTTGCCGCGTTGTTCTGCATATGCGCCAACAGCGTCAGCCAGTGCGCGGGTTGCTGCACCCTTTTGCAATGCAGCCTCAACGAATGGCCGCGCATCCATACGCGCAGAGAATGACCGCCCCGGTGCTTCATTGGTGCGCTGAACTTGCGCTCTGTAGATTGGTATTCTCATCAGTCAAAATACCCCGAACCTGATATGCCTAATGCAGCATTGCCAAACCCTGAGATTAAGCTGCCTGTGCCTTGCGATCTGTATGCTGACCGTGAAGCCGCGCCGCCCATCCGGGCAAGCTGGGCCTGCAATCTGGCATCTTCCTGCTGATCGCTAATCTGTAGGTTTGTCATCTCATTGTTGAACTCAGCAACACTCATTGCGTAGTCGAACTCTCTGGCATTTGCTTGCAACACAGCCATCGGTGTACCGCTGCTCATATCGACGCCAGCATAGCCAAACCCAGCCCTTGCCGCGCCCTGCACTTCGCGCTCAAACGCCTCGCCTGCGCGTTCCTGATCGATCTCAAAGTTTTGGTTGATGATGCCGCGCTGTCGTGCAAGCAAGCCAATGTCACGCTCAATTATGCTGGCGTTAAAATTGGCTGCCCTCTGCGCTGCTGCGCCTGCCGCGTTGGCAGAATTGCGCGCGCTGATGCCGCCGACAATGTTTGCCCCTGCGCCGACTACTGCTGCTGTTGCGCCCATCAGGTTGCCCCTAATCTTTTAGAATAAATGCTTTCGGTTTCTGTAAACTTCAGACGCCGTAGCAGTTGGTCAAATGGCTTGTGCCGCTTGATGTTGATCATCATTACGCTCACCCCGGCGATGGTTAGTTGCTCGGTGGCAAACTTAATCAGCCGCCATGCTGTGAAGCCCTTGCGATACGCTGGGTCTACGAAAATCACGTCATTGTGGCTGAACAGGTGATCTTGATAATGCAGATGCGGCACAATGATATTAACAAAGTAGCCCACAAGTTTAGTGCCTTCACGCGCCGTGCAGATGTGTAGCCTGCCGTCCTCATCCATACGCTCATACGCTGGCCAATTGACGTTCAATTCAATGCTGTCTTTATGCAGGGCGATTTCCTGCCAGTGCTGTTCAAGTAACGGCTGTATCTCGTCAAAGACATCAGCCAGCCGTTCAACGTGGTATAGGATCATGTGTCAAACGTGTTCATGCGTGGATACAGCGCCAGCACAGTCAGAGGCAGTGCCTGCGATTGCCGCACATAGATCCTGTCGTTGTTGTCATAACCGCCGCGAAATTCCACGTCTTTATCACCAGTAAACAGCGGAATGCCTTGATCCATCGCCATGCTGCTGTCCCTAAACGGGATGCGATCCAACTCGTCAGCCGCGTTGCCGACTTCAATACCAACAGTCTCGTTAAGCCGCAGCGTAACGGCGTGGATGCGCTTGGGCTTGCCTTGGCTGGTGCCATCTTCACTGCCGCTTTCGATCCGCATGGTCTGCATATTGGATGGGAACGAATACCCAACCGCTGCTGTGGTGCTGCTGTAGTCCAACGTGATACCGCCGCCGCTGACTGTCTCGTCAGGATGCGTTGCGCCATTTGCTAAGATGGTCACGCTTTGGCCTTCCAAGTGATACAAGCCTGACAGGCTAGTGGTGGCAGATCCTGAGTACGCCAAGCCGCCGTCCACAAAGAATGCAGATGTGGTGACGCTGCCAAAATCAAAGACCTTCAGAACTTCAACATATCGCTTGGTGACGCTGTTAATCGTGCGCTTGACGATCATGTAAAGGTCATCATTCCCGGTGTCCGTTGGCAACGGTGCAATGCTTTCAACAACCGCTTGGCCTGTGCCAAACACGCCGCCGATCACATGCTTGTGCCAGCCCACAACATCCTCTTCGCGGCGATACGTCATGCCCAGCAAAGTGCCGTCACTGCGCAACGCCCAAATGATGCTTTCGGGTTCCTGTTGATAGGCAAACTGCGTGATGCCGCCATCTGTGATGTGTTCTGCGAGAATGGTCATATCGGGTGCTTGGTATCCGCTGGTGTTTACGTCTCCTGCAAACTTAAACTCTCTGACTTTGCGGCCACCGCGCTGGGCAAACAACGTCACGTCAGCAACTTGGACAGGCTCAACAGCGGCAGAGCCATAGTTGCTGTATTTCCTGATCAGGGTGGTTGTGGGCGTTACCGGGCCGTCAGATGTGGCCGTCACAACATATTCGCCTGCGGTGGTGCCGACAGTCAGCACCCGCGTTGGTGACAGGTAGCGGATTGCGTTTACTTGGTTTGACGCAATGGTGTAGATCAAACTGTCATTATCGCCAGTGCCTGTGGTCATGTTGAGGTAGTCAGCATTTTTGCTGAACCACAGCGTCTGCGGGTTATTGTTGGTGTTGCCGAATACCAGACGCTGCTCAAAAAATGTCACGACAGACGGGTAGTTGTCGCTTGCGTTGTTGAGGTTTGGCGATGGTGATCCGCTGATCGATGGTGTGGCAAACGTCCAATCATTATGGTCTGCCCTGACTAGGGTGCGGATCGCGTAGCTGGGATGCACAAAGTACATCGTGTCAGCAGACTGAACAAAGCGCAGATCAAACAGCACAGCTTCCGGGTATGGGCTGGCTAATTCAAATATCTCGGTGGCAGTGCCGCCAGATGTAAACGTGGTAAAGCTGGTGGTGTTGATTGCAGTGCCGTAGAGATCTGTCAGGGTGAACGTGTTGGTGGTGCTATTGGCCACCCGGAAGTTGCGCCCGTTTAACTCTGTCATGCCGCCAACAGACGTGATGTAAACCTCGTCGCCGTTGCTAAACCCGTGGCTATTGCTGGTCAACACGCCGGGGTTGGCTTTGGTGATGGCGGTGATGGTCTTGGCTGTGGCGTTTAGCACCTGGGCGCCGTTTCTGTAAACGCGCATGATGCTATCGCCAAACTCTAATATATAGGTGTCAGACGTTTTAAACTGAAACGGGATCAGGCGGGTTTTAACGCTAGACGATTTGACCTCGCCTAAGAACTCTGTGCCGGGTCTGCGCTTCACACCGCCCTGCGGCATGACCACCATGTTGGTGAGATCTGCCAGACCTTCGCGGTATTTCTCTATACCTGTGCGGCCTTCCAGCAGTGGGCTGATTTCACCCGCTGCAAAGCTGCTAAAGCTGGGGGCTGATCGCGCCATCTAGTAACGCGCCTCAATGAAGTCACTGGCTTCTATGCGCCGGGTTGCGCCTTCTGTGCTGTCAACAAAACGCGCTTCTTTCAGCGACTGATCGTATGCTGATGTGGTGATCTGCACCATGCTGGTTGACCCGGTGATTGCGTAAGCCATCTCTGCCGCCAAGCGCATTGACAATGCCTCAATCAAACCGCTGTCATATTCGTTGGGATCTGTGATGCGCGCCACATACTTAATTTTTGCGGTGCCTTCATCAGTAACGATGTTGCGGCCTTCAATGACAAAAGCAGGGCCACCGCTGTTGTTCATCATGTTGTCTTGGGGATAGGACATGCTGCCGTTGCTAAACTCTAAGACGCGCAGGCAATACGGGTCAGTCGGCAGGGGATACTGGTGAGCATAGCCAAAGGTCGGTGCTGTAGATGATTGCGCAAGATCCTGACGCCTGATGAGGCAGTTCCAAGGATGCGCGCGAAACACGCTGTCGCGGATGCTGTCATATCGCTGATTGACGATGCGCGCAGCTTTGCTGTTCTCGTCAAACGCAGATATGTTACTGGCCCCCAATACGTTCAACGCATTGTTGGCGATGTCCACAGTTGAGGTCATCTGATCACCAAATTTTTAGGGGGGGGTGTAGAGAGGCAGGGGCAGCAAGCCGCCCCCGCCGGGTTAGTTAGTCAACAGCGTATTTGATGGTCACTTCAATGGTGCCAGTGCCAGCGGCACCGCCCATTGTTGCGGTGACAATCACGCCATCCTCGTTGGTGTCAGTGACAGTGCCAGACCCCAGCGCCAAGGTGGCGATGATGTCCACCTTCTGCGCTGATGTTGACGCAGCCGCAGCTTTGTAAGCCGCAGCCGCCGCTGACACAGCAGTACCCGCCGCATTGGTGTGCGCGGCATATCCGACACTAAGCGTTGTGCTGCTTCCTAGCGCGTCATGCGCTAACGACCCTTCGATCAAACGCGCGCCGTCTGGCAGAGTGAACATCTCAATGACATCGCCTGATGCCAAGCTAGATGCCTCATAAACGCCGTGAGCAATCCGCACACGTCCACCCATGACATTGGCAGGGTTTTTCGTGATTGGGGTTGCGCGGGAGTTAGTTCTTTGAACAGAATATACTGTAGCCATTTTCTATCTCCTACTCGGTACACGCGATTTCGACAACTTTAGCTTCCTCCATGCGTGTACTGCCCACGCTTTGGCAGTAGTACACTTGAGTTGCATAAGATTTGTCGGAACGCTCATCGATCCGGGCAGTAGGCTCTTTGCCAACCGCCAGTTTGATGCCATCGCCAGCAAAGGCAATCACGGCGCGGTTGCCGTCACTGTCAGTGGTCAGACGATTTGACACGATGAATTTAAATCCGCTGAACGTATCCATCTGGCCCTGAGCCAACGCCTTGACGGTGTTGAAGTCAGATGACGTTACCTGCGTGGTTCCCAGCAGAGATGTGATCTGCTTAGGGGCGCACACAATGTAACGCGGGATAGATGGATCTACGCTGCCCTCGTCCAAGATTTCCTTGGCCGACAGCAGTTTGGCAATCGTCAGAGATGCCGAACCATGCGCAACTTTTTGGGTGCTTGGCAGGGCAGTAGATGTAGAGCCATCTTTGCCTGTCTTAGCTGTGCCAATCGCGGCTGCGATGATCACGTCATCCATTGCACGACCCATTGCAGCGGCTGCCGCGCGTGCATAGGTTGATGTTGGATCAACCAACAAACGCACCTTGTCCTGATCATCAATCAAGTCAGCGTATTCATAATCACTCATAGTGACCATGCGTCTGCTGTGGGGTGTATCGATTAACGGGGTATCCGCATGACGGGTTGTTCTAAGAACAGCAGCGGCAGAGCCGACCTGATCAAAGAAACTTTTTTCCCCGGTAACGCTTTCGACATCCACTGCACCACGCAATAGCGATCCCATCTGTTGGGAAAGCATTTGAATATTGCTGGAATACTGGTTGACGAAAGCTGTAGTGATTTGTGACGACATTTGTCTCACTCCTAAGCTCATGAAATTAAAGGGTTTATCGCTCGGTTGTCCCAGCCGGGGCCGTGCTTGACGCCGCCAGCACACAAGTCAGGTAAGTTTAGAATTGTATGATGACGGTAAAGGTTGTCAGCCTGCTGGTCACACCAGCGTGATGCGCGGGGCCGTAGCTTGTCCGCCAAACTCTAAAGGTATTCGCGCAGGCGTAACGCCTCTTGCACGTATGCTTCACGCTCCGGGTGATCACGATCCCAATATGGGCCGTCCCGCCGCGTGACTTCACTTAGCTGTCTTTGCGCCTCGTCGGGCGTCATAACCATCTCGGCTGTTTCTCCAATCAAGTTATCTTCGCCAATCTGTTCAGCAAACGCAGAAAACATTCTGATGATTTCCGGGTGATCGCCCAGCAATCTGCCGTCAGACAGTTCAACCTCTTCTAAGATGTCTACCTTATCGCCAAGCATCTGACGCGCTGCGCCCATTGCCAATTCCATGCGCTGGTCAAAAGCCTTGCCGTATTGCTGTCTTAACTCCTGCTCACCTTCGTGGCGCAGTGTGTCAGCCTGATCAGCGCGGTCAGTTGCCATCTGGCCTAAGCTGGTATCCATAAACTCAGCCACGGCTTGCGCTTGCTTGCCTGACAGGCCAGCCTTAAAAGCGCTATCTCTAAAGCCTTCTAACGTGCTGTCAGCAAGTTGGCCGTCTAGCCTAAATTCGTAGCCGTCTACAGTGTCTGGCCTGCCGCTGTGGATGTGGTGCTCAGTCCACTGATCATCTGTCCAAGATTGCTGCGGCTTGCCAATCTTATCGCCGCCAATCATGCGTTGGGCATGTGTGTATGATTTTGCCAGCGCGCCAACATCGTTGAAATTGCGTAAGCTGGGTTCGCCGCGCAGATCTTCTGGCAGGCTGTCTAGGAAGCTAACTGCCGGGGCTGCATCAGCCACGTCTGGAGATCCCGCTTGCGGGGTTGCCTCTTCAGTCATGTGGGGTATTTACCTCTTGGGTTTGGCGTCCTCGGCCAGCATCCGGGCGATCAATAATATTGCGCTTCGCTGACCCTCGTTGAACGCTGTCTGGTGCGGATCGCCCTGCACAAATGTGGTCTGCTCAAAAGCAAACCTTGTTTTAAGGTCAGCCAGCACAGTCTCGCCGTCCTCGCTGTTAAACGTGCGACGGTATGCTAACTTCAGATCTTCGATTTGCTTCATTGCTGCAGCATGTCCAGACCGCCGACAGCCTTAACCATCGGTGCAGCCGCGCCCATCGCCTCGGCAGTTTGCGTCTGTTGATCAAGCTGCATTTGCTGGGCCTGTTGCGCCTGCTGTTGTTCGCGCATTTCCTCGACTTCCTGATCACTGCGTACTACGCGCGCCGGGATGCCAGTGACTTCCACCAGATATTTGACCAGCTTGTCAGTATCCAGATAGTCCATCACAGGTGCAATCTCTGCAACCTGCATCATCACCTCAAAGCCGCGCAACATTGATTGCAGATCTGTCAGCTTCTGCGCTTTCGCCAATGGGCTGACATATTCAATGTCGATGTCTTGACCTTGTAAAGCCTCCGGTGCTGGTGGGAGAAGGCCAGCCCGGAGGAGCAGCCCAAACGATCTGCTGATCAAGGGCTGTAGTAGTTCAGATTGCAAACGCGATAAAACCGGGCCAAGCACTCTCATGCGCTCTTCGTTCATCTGAAGCACTTGCGTTGCAGTCATCTGTGGGCCTTGCTGGGCCGTCAGCAATTGATCAACAAAGAACGCCTGCCGAATAGCATCGCGCCGCTGTTGCTCCATGTTTAAACCCAGCGGATTATTTGCGCCGATCTGTAGTGGCTCCAGCCGATCACGGGTGCCAGCACGGTAGAAATTCAGTGATCCGGGGGTTGTTCTCACGGGCAACATAAAGCCATCGTCAGGCACCATGAGCGGTGGATCGATCTGCTTTTGTGCTGCCCGGATGGTGACCTCAGACATCTTGTTCAACATTTTCGTATCTGGAAGAGCGTTCATCGATACGGATCTTCCATAAGACGATGAAGAATCCTTATTGAATCTGGGCACCATAAAACAAAATTCGTTGTAACCGCCCTCACTCAACAGCTTGCGGCTGTCAGCGTGATAATAAATGCTGGCAAACGGTTTGGATTTAGCTAGCTTGCCCTTTGCATCAGCACGCGGAAACACAACATGAATGATCTCATGCTCTTTAAAGGGTTCTTCTTTGAGATCCTTTATGCACTGGGCAGGTAAAGCATCAGCACCGAATTGCTGCTCCATCGCACGGGCTGTTAGCTTGAAACGCCGATAAACTGTATCGACCTGATCTTTGGCATTCTGTGAGATGTAGATCTCGGCAATGTGACGGCTGCTGAACTGCAAGCCTTCCTTATCGCCAGTGACGTATATGGCAGCAGTGCCAAAGGTCACCAGGTCATAATACAGTTCGTGGATTTCTTGCTGGAAGTTTGACCTGTTGAATGCCTGATACATCTGGTCAATGGCCAACTCTAGCCATTCATTAGCTTCATCATCACTCTGCAGCGCCGGGTTGCGGTATCTCATGCTGAACCACGGGGTAGATGGGCTGGTGAGCATACCATGCAGAGATGACGCCAGCAGTTCTACAGCGTGGATCGCCGTGCCGTCAAAGATGCGTTCGGTGCGCTTGTCACCCTGGGTGCGCTTCCGGGTTATCTCGGCTTTGCGTGGCAGCATGTAATCTGCCAGTTCCTGCCAGTGGCTTTCCCAATTGCTGCGCTGGCTTTGGAGTTGCTTAAAGCGCCGATCAAGCTGCGCAATCATCGGGGATATTTGCATCAGGACAGCCCGTAGCTATTCATCATTGACTTGCGCTTGGCCTTGCGGGGATCGCCGCCCTGCATGCGGCCCTCCATCTTCTGATTAGCGCGCTCCAATGGGTCAACAGTCTGGCGGCGCTTTGCAGGCTGGGATGACTTGGCGCCCATTTCGCCAGCAATGTTTTTCTTTTTGTTCATCATCATGATATTAATCCACCCATAAGGCTGCGCTTCTTGCGGGTGTCATCCTCGTCAGAGAGTAAGCCCCGGCTGCTCGTGGCAATCGTGGATGACCTGCCTTTTTTCTGCGCGTCAAGCAGGGCTTGCTCGGTTTCACCAATAGCATTCGGGTCAGGAATTGTCGGGGCAGCGCCAACAGGGGCTATGCCGTAGTTGACGGCAGGGGCTGCACGGGCTGGTGCGGGTTGGCGGGGTCTTGGATTATTATCGCCGCCATATGACGCAGCTTGGTCTTTTTCATAAGCCTTCCTTGCAGCCGTGCGTTCATAATAGCCCTGAGTTGGCTCCATTTGCCCCAAGCCGATCTTTACATCCTCAGCTAATGCGCCGGGCATATTTTTGAGCGTGGTTGATGCAGACTGACTAGACGGTCTTGCCCTAGGCCGCGCACTCGTTGCAGGGGCCGTACTTCTTCTAGAAGTCGTTTTTTTGTCTGATGAATTACTACCCGCTGAACTCGAATTACTACCCATATCTATCTCCTTATGCCGCAAACGGATTGTATTCCATGACAGCCATTTGCTGCGGAACACGCTGGTGATCGCGGGGTTGCCGCATTCCAACGGCAAGGTATCTGAAACTGTCTGACGCATGTGATGACCAATCGTGCACAGGGGATGCTCTGAACGACCTAGTGCGCTCATTGTAAGCCCGGTGGTATTGTCTCAATGCCTCTAAACCGTCTTTGCAGCGCTCTCGATCAAAGTAACACCGGGGTATCAACATCTGTGCGGCGTGAATGCCGTCTTCCAAAGGTAGCTTAGGCACCACGCGGAAATTCAAGCCAAGATCCCACGCGATTTCACGCCGTGATTTGCCGCTGCCTAACTCTCTGACTTCAATGTCGTGCGGGGCGTGGTGATCGCCATAAACATATCTGCGATCAGTCAGCATCTTGCAATAATGCGGCAAGCCTTCGTTGCGCGCCTCGTAGAAGTCAATCACATGGATTGCCCTGCCAACAGTTTGGGTAAACCAAATCGACGTGCTATCACCAACGCCAAGATCCCAAAACGTGTCAACCTTGTGTGCCGGGTCATACGGGACGTTGCACACCCTGCCCTCGTCTTGCGCTGTCTCCAACTCCTTGCCGTAGATTGCGCCGGGTACATTGGCATTCCAACTGCACTCAAACTCCTGAGCGTACTGATCAGCAGACATCATGCGCTGTGCAGCGTCTAACTCGTCTTGATCCAGCAAGCCTGTCTCGCTGGCCTTGTTAACAACGCACAGCCAATCATCGTCAGCAGTGGCTTGCTCGTACAAATCAAAGAACGCATTGTGGCCAGCAGGAGTGCCAACAAAGGTGGCCCAGCCTTTGCGGTCTGACAGGGCTGGCCTGATGACCTCCGGGAAAACATTCTCAGGCATCTGCGCAACCTCGTCCATCACGCAGCCGTCAAGGTATATGCCGCGCAAACTGTCGGGGTTCTCAGCGCCCAGCAGGCTGATCCTGCCGCCAGTGGGTAGATCGCACCTGAGTTCAGTCTCGTGGAAGCGAACGCCGGGGATCTTGCCAGCGAATTGCTTGAGGTAATCCCAAGCTACATTCTTAGCCTGACGGTAGGTCGGGGCCATATAAGCATAGCGGGGGTTGGACTTGGTGGACATAATGCAGTCACGCAGGATGTGGTTGATGGCCCACACAGTTTTGCCGAACCGACGGTGGCAAACCACAACGCCCCAGCGCTTGGCCTGCATCTCGTCATGCAAGCTGGCCTGCAAGGGACGCGGCGCATATGGGATTACGATTTCCACAGAGGTTGACCTCCGCTGGCAGTGGATGTGTGCATTTTTGGGTCGGGCTCTACGCTATAGACAGGGGCGGAAATTTCTTGCGGGGGTGGGGTTTGGGATTTCCAAAAACAACCGCAAGGTGTTGTAGGACGCATAATCGATATTATGTTAACAGTGTTATTGTTTGTTTACAACAACTTAGCTGTTTTGAGCGCTGCGAGTTATCATTATGACAATTATGCAGGCATCGATACCACAACTTTCCCGCGCGTAGATCGGTCACGCTCCGCGTGCAATATACAGGACTATTACGCACCATCTGTCTTAACATCAATGTCACCACCGGCCCAGCTTATCGTAATGGCCTGCTGTTCTGGTGCATCTTCCTTCTTGTCTCTCACGCCGTGAGGCTGGTTCCTTGCTGTTGTCCAGCGCAGTGTTTCGATCTCTAGCTTGCGCCGTTGAACCTCTGCGCCAAGCTGCCTGTTGTCCACAACGTCAGGCAATGGAGCCATAGCCAACTGGTTGATCCTATCGGTGTAAAACTCAGCCTGTTGCACTCGGCCTTTGCGATACAGTTCCCACAGATCCTCATCCAATTGCACAGCGCGTGTAACTGATCGATAGCTTGGCATGTCATCAGCTTGGCAAATCTCAGTCAGCGTTATGCCTTCAGCCAGCTTGTCTACGATCTTCTGCATGACACGTTTGTTGACGGTCTTTGATTTTTTAATCATGCACCCTCCAACAAAAAAAAGCGCCCTCGAAAGGACGCCAGTGAACCAACACAGGGGAAGCTATTGTAGCATCCCATTGCACATCAGGTGTTACATGGTAAATAGATTTTATTTGTATGCGGCATATTTAGTTTTGGTTGCACTTATGCTATAAGCGCGTTGAGGGCGGCTTAAACCAAACGTCTACCTGCGTTCTGCTGTTTATTTATCCAACATACACCTGCCGCCCTCACGAAATCCCCATGATCTGCGCCAGTTTATCCAGCCCATCACGCAGCCTTTCGATGCCCATCCTGCTGGGCAATCTGTACCGCTTGGCCCAACTGTTGGCGCTTTCACATTCGACCACCACTGCCCGGACAACGCTGACATGATCCATGCCCAGCGCTTGCTGCAGTTTGATGTAATCGCTGAACGCATACTCATTAATACCGCTGCCAGATCCACCGCCATCCACGATGATCCTGTCGTAGTTTGACGTGACCCTGCCAGCCTGCCGCGTCTTGTCAAACAGCACATAGAACGCATGGGCAGCATCATATTGCCGCTGGCTGACCAGCCCCCTTGCCTTGTATCGATCCATTGGCGTTTGCCGTGAGATGTAGGCACGTTTGACACTGCCCAAACGACCGCCATCCACTGTCTCATACTGCACACCGTCAGCCTGTTTCAGCGCCTCTGGTGTGCCGTGATCAGCACGGCTTTTCGGCGCGTTCAGCGGTTTGGTTTTTTTCTTCTTTCTGACCATTTTTCAACCCTGTGAATAATCGCGGCTCTCAGGCCGAATATCGTCTGGCCGGATTACACCCTTACCGTTAGCCTTAGATGGCGCTGTGGGTGGCCTCTCAGGCTCTCTCAGGGCTAACTGCGCGCCTAATCCTGCGTACCCTGCCTTGTCCACCCATGAATCGGTATGATTTATGCTTTGGAGCAGCCTTGCTGACTTCATCCAATCCATCATCAATGCGACATGCGCCGGGGTCAGATCACCATCGGCTGATCGCACGATAATATTCCAGCCATCAGCTATCCGTTGAAAGCTGGCCTCGGCATCCCCGTAGTCTTGCGCGCGCCGACCTGTCACCAAGCTGATTGCGCGCTCTAATGCCTCCAGCGCCTTCATTGTTCCCACGCCTTGTACACCCAGCAGTCATTGCGCTCACGATGTCCGACCCGGTACGGCAGGTTATCCTCCTGCACGACGCTGCGCCGAGTGATGCACACTTTCTCTGCTAACCCCGCCACAGTCAGTGACTTGATCAGGTTGGCGCTCTTATGCGTGCTGATCGACATGACCTCTGCCAGATACTTGGCTGTGCATGGGCCAGCCTTGCGCATCTCGTTCAGCAGGATGATTGCGTCATCGTTGACTTGCCGTCTGACGTATGTCCGATCTATCGGAAGCACTTGCCGTCTGACTTGCTTTGCTTGCTCACGTTCAAACTCCAGCATTGCCTTGCCGAGTGCTGCCTCTTGACCGGGCAACAGCACGTCAACGGGCAATCGTTTTGCTGTACGTTGTAAAATTAGATCTGTACTTGTTGTCATTTTTTTTACTCCTGTTCTAGTTCATGTTTACGTTTGCGTATCGCGTCTAACTCGTCAGCGTTCCAAGCTGGTAAGATCCAAGGATTGCATCCCTGCTCGTATAAAATTCGTCGGCGGTTTGCGAACCCTTCCAACTCGCCAAGACAAGTGATCTTATTTATCTTCAGAAGGAATATTTCATGTCTATCTTTCACCGCAGGATGACCCGATTTTGAGCGATGGAGGAGGGCGGAGGATACCTAAAGGTATTTCCTCCACCTCCTCCACCCATTCGCCGCTGGAGGTTTAGGCGGAGGAAAGCGGAGGAAAGCGGAGGAAACACGCTCTCAAACCCCTTATTTATATGACGTTCCATTTTCCTCCGCTTTCCTACGCTTGCCTGATTTTGTATTTTGACGCGCAAAGCCAGAAATGCTCGTCATTTGCCGCTAAATGACCGTCACTTATCATCACCGAAACGGTCTCTCTGAACGTCCCTCTTTTGTTTTGCGTGGTGATTTTTCCGTAGAAATGTGACCGCAAATCTGCCTCTGAAATCGCCCATCTGGTGCCACTATCTGGCCACCCTGCACCGCTTGGGTTTGGCGCTCCAATGCGCTCTCCCTGCAACTGCATGAAGCACTCCACCAGCAGCTTGCCGTTCTTTGACATTGGCTTTCGTTTGGCGTCTGCTATCTCGTCGCCCTGCACTGGTTCGATCACGCAGGTCGTTACGTCATCCCCATCCTGATCAACACCCAACGTGATGACATCCAGCTTGAACGCAAACTCTGCCCCGGTTTCCATGTCCCTTTGCTTTGTGGCGCGCGCAAACCGCAGCCCGTCCTCTCTGCTCAACTCCATTTCAATTTCTGTATCTGTTGCGGCGCGCAGGCTGCTATGCCCTCTTGCCCCTGCCGCAACATCCTTGCCGCTGTGATGCACCAACATGCAGTGCGCCCCTGTGGCTGCTCTCATGGCGTCTACGTTTGATATAAACGCCGTCATATCCTCTGGGCCGTTCTCATTGCCCCCTGCCATTGCCCTGGACACAGTATCCACCACAATCTGGACGCAATCCTGCCCTGACGCTTCTTTGATTTCCTCGACCAGCGCTATGATTTCAGCCAGATCAGCATTTGGCCGCAACAGATCCACCGGGCTTGGCCGTATGTATAGCGGCACGTCAGTGCGCTCATACTTCTGCGCCAGCGCGTATATCCTGTTGTGAAAGCTACTGCCGCCTTCAGTTGCCAGATACAGCACTGGCCCACCTGATACCCTAAACCCGTGCCACATTTCGCCTGACGCCACATGCCAAGCCATATCGAGCGCAGCAAATGACTTGCCCACATTGCTTGGCCCGTACATCACCGACATCTGACCGCAGCCCAGCCATCCCTTTATCAGATAGTTTGCTGTTAAGATTGGCCGCGCTTGTGATGGCGTAAACACCGTATCCAGCAGTTTGGTTTCCAACGCATCTTTGACGGCCTCTGCGCCTTGCGCCAGTAATACATCGTTCCAATCATACCCGGCTGTGCTTGGCGCTTTCCATTGCAAGCAGCTTTCTTTGGCGGCTTTTATCCCGGCTGCATCATTATCTGCCGCAACGAACAGATCCGCTTCCGGGCGCAACTGTGCTAGTATTGCCGCCACCTTGGGCAAGTTCCCGGATGAGAGGCAGAACACCGCAGGACGCCCCGTAGATAGCGCCACTGACGCTGCTGTGGCCCATCCTTCGCAGAGGTACGTTCTGCCCTCGACAGATCCGTTTAGCACGGCAAACGATCCATCTGTGACCATGCCTGCGGTAAAGCGCTTGGTGCCGTCTGGCTTAATTGTTTGACTGCCGACTTGCTTACCGTCTTTGGCGATCACCTTTATGACCACGTTGGTATCAACCACAGCAGCACCATACAGCGGCACCCCTTTAATATCGTGGTAAAGCTGCGAGCTACTGCCATGCTTTGCAAACGGGTTGCCGTTAATCCTTGGCATTGGCGCTATTGGCTCACCTTTTATGAACTCTGGCCAAGCCCCATCATCGCGCATGGTTTGCGTCAGGTCTTTAAAATTGCAGCCTTGATTGCAGTTGATCCGCACCACGCCTGCTTTTTCACTCATGTAAAACCTGTCGGTGCCAATGCATTGGGGGCATGGCCCGTTGTAATGATTAACGCCAGTTTTTTTTAGGTTATATTTGGCGACAATCTTTGGTGCCCATTCGTGCCACCATACTGGATGATTTGACATCTCTTTACCCATTTTAAAGCCCTGTTGGTCTGTGCGTAGGGCGGCGCGAACCGCCCTTGCTGTACGTTAAAACGGGATTTCATCATCGATCTGATCAAACGCTTGTGCTGCTGGTGGCGGTGCGCTGGGCGTTGATTGGTTAGGCAGGCCAAACGGGTTGCCGCTCACAGCCTTACTGGCAAACGGGTTGCCGCCTTGGCTGTCTTTGCGTTCAGCTAATTCCAGCACCATGATGTCGGTGGGGCGCAAGCCAACGCCTGCTTTGCCTGCGTAGTTCCACGGCTTGATGATAAACTGAACGCAGATCTTTGACCCTGTGGTAAGCTGAAAGTCAGGCTGTGCCGCAGATCCGTCCTGCATCCATTGCTTGGGCTTGGAGTTAGCATCGCCATACGTTTTCTTTGTGATCTTGGCGATGTAATGCCCGGTTTCATCTTTCTTAAACACGTCATCCAAAGACTTTGGCGTCCAATCCTTCCAATCGTCTTTGCGCTGGGCGTTGAACTCTTTGCGCATTGCTCCTGCCAACGCCTTTGCGTCAGCCTCGTTAAGCACCACGTTGACCTCGTAACTGCCCTCAACATCTGTGGCGTCAGTGGCCACGCTGCGGTTTTGTACGGCGTCGAATTTGTAAGCCCTGTCTAGTTTTGGCCATAATGCTTCGACGTTTTCCAGTTGGTAAATCATATCTATCTCCTGTGTATGATGTATATTTAGACTTGTATGGTCAGCTTAAACCCGCACATGGAAACGCTCTGTCAATACGGGTTTAATAAGTTTATCTGTCAGACACGCTCAAAGTTCGACCCAATCAGGCCAGCC
>UEXM01001563.1_pt1 | contig 18647 bp, 17 predicted proteins | sample 1796661 | NCBI WGS metagenome assembly UEXM01 (sample SAMEA4772469, study PRJEB27181) | metagenome | reverse complement strand
TTGTTTAATTTTTTCTTTAAACATAATTTGCACTTAGTTCTAAAATTTCATATTTTTCTTAAAGAGTTATTAGGTACTAGTATCTTATATTAATATATTATATTATTACTAAATAAATAAAGTAAATTAATTAGTTAATAAATATGAAAACTAAAGAAGTTATACAGACTAAACTTGAAAGAATTGAAGCTAAAGCTAAGAAGATCGGTTATCACATAAGACTAGAAGAGTATAATGAAGCCTTTGATATGGTTCAAAAGATACTCGATGACACTGCAGATATACAGACGTACCTTAATAGAGAGACTCAAGACTAATGGAAGCCGAACAGATTTCTAAAAATTGGGATAAGCATTTAGCTATAATAGAAAAATTTATTACCGATGACAGGAAAGAACAGATACTCTCTATGTTAGAAAAATTAGAGGATAAAATGGTGCTTGCCCCTGCCTCCGGTAAATCTCATTTCCATAACGCTTTTGCTGGCGGTTATATAGATCACGTTAATAGAGTTGTTCAATGCTCCCTTATGACTAGAGACTTATGGATGAAGATGGGAGCAGATATAAATTTTACTGAGGAAGAGCTTGTCTTTTCCGCTTTATTTCACGATTTAGGTAAAGTAGGAGACGGAGAGGTAGAAGGTTATATTCGTCAGAACGACCAATGGAGACAGAAAAATCTTAACGAACAATTTACGCCCAATAAAGAATTACCGTTTATGTTAATTCAAGACAGATCTCTATATATACTTCAAAAATTTGGCATTAATCTTAGCCATAACGAGTACATGGCCATTAGATTACACGACGGTATCTACGATGAAGCTAACAAAGCTTACTTTATGAGCTATAACCCAGATTCTAAATTTAGAACTAACATAGTAAACATTTTACATCAAGCAGATTACCTAGCATCTAAAGTCGAATATGACCATTGGTACAGTTCTAAGTCCGGGGATATACAGCAGGTTGTTAAAAAAACTGCTAAAGGACCTAAAAAAGTTAAAGGATCTAAAGATTTAACTAATTTTATTAAAAATTTATAATTATGTTTCTAGAAGTTTTATCTGTAAGTCTATTTATTATTCTATCTATTAGTATTTACACTATAGTAAATCTTATGAAGAAACTAGAAGCTCATGAAGATATTCTAGAAATTCAAGATAAATACTTACTTAATATATCTACCGCCATCATAGAAGGAAAGAAACACATTGATATGTTAGATCAAAGAGGAATATTTCAAGCAGATGACGAAGTAGGAGTCTTTTTCGACGCAATAAAGGTTGTACAAGATAATTTAAACCTTTATATAAGAGACGTCGATAATGCCGAGAAAAAAGAAGAATAACCAATACTGGCCAAGAGAAGTAGACGATTATATTATAGCTTACAACACTACTAATGATGTGAATGAAAAAGCTAAAATCTTTGAACGTCACTTACACTACCCTTTCTATAAGCTTTCAGAAAACATTATACATACCTTTAAGTTCTACTATACCGATGTAGACGATGTAGAAGATCTGAAACATAAGATTATAGCTTTAGTTATAGAAGAAAAGATAGACAAATTTGATCCTTCCAAAGGAGCTAAGTCTTATTCCTATTTTGGTACTATTATAAAAAGATGGCTTATTAACTACAATAATAAGAACTACAAAAAACTTAAAAAGAAAGGTACGTTTGATGAATACGAACAGGATATTCAACCACCAGATGAGATTCTTCATGCTGATGCTTTATCTTTATCGCAGTTTTTTGATGAATACATAGAGATAATGTATGAAGAACTTGATGAATTATTTTTCAAGGAAAAAGATAAACAAATAGCGGATGCTATATTAAAATGCTTTACCCATAGATCGGGTCTTCCAGTGTATAAAAAGAAAGCACTTTATATTTTTATTCGAGAACAAGTACCAGATTGCAAAACTCCCCACCTGACTAGAGTTATAAAAATTCTCAAAGACAGGTACTATGATCTATATAACTCAAGATACGATACCGGGTTAGTATATAGATAGAATATATATCCCTGTTATATTTATAATAAAAAACCATGGGATTTGAAACTGAAATATTTAACGGTAAATCTCTATCAGACCTTTTTTCTGAGATATACGATAACTCTCGTAAGAAAGATAAGCAAATTTCTGCTTTAATCTCTGAACTTAAGCCACTTATCGAAGATGTAGGAGACGCCACTCTGGTAGTACCAATGATTAAAGAGTACCTCGAAATAGGAGTTAAGAATGACGAACAATTAGTTAAGATAGCCACTATAGTTCAAAGACTTGAAACATCTATTCAAAAGAGTTCTGGAGATTCAGATTGGTTCGACTCAGAGGAACTTCAAGCTTTACTGGCTGATGATACTGTAATAGAAGAGAAAATTGAATCCGTACAACAAGAAATGGACTCTGAAGAGGATTTAGAAGATGGTATATAATCCTACTATAGGAGGTATATTAAATACTATAAAGAAAGAAACTACAGATCTATCAGAAAAATCTATTTTCGGTAGAGTAGTACAAATAGTTCTTGATGAAACCTCTATAGAAAGTGATTTATATAATAATTTAGGAAGAGAAAATAGTTTAAATGGTATTTTTTATAGAAATATTTTAGAGAGCAGTATAACGGAAGAAGAGGACTTTGATTTTTCTACATTACCTTTTGCTTACTGTGACAACTCAACAATAAAGAGAATACCCGTCAAAGGGGAGATAGTCGAAATAACCTTTAAGCCATCTAGTACCCTAGGTGGAGGAAATTATCCATTTGCTGCATATTACAGTTTTCCTTTAAATATCTGGAATAACGCTCACCACAACGCTTTACCTGATACTAAAGTAGATATTACAGAAATTGATTTCGGAGAAAGTATCAAAGAGCAGGAAAGAATAGCAACTCTTCAAGCTTTTTCAGGCGATGTACTACTTGAAGGTAGGTTAGGGCAGAGCTTAAGATTTTCAGGCTTTAATCATCCTCGTAGTATACTTACTACAGATACTAATATAAGCTCTCCTTATGCTATATTAAAAGTTGGTCAAGACCCAGAATACGATGACTTACAGTCTTATGTGGAGGATATAAATAAAGACCTTAATTCCATATATATTACAACTAATCATATAGTTCCAATAGAGAAATCGATCTCTAAGCAAAATACTTTTAGAGATACTCCTCCGTTAGATCTCAATAAGTTCCAAAATAATCAAATAGTTTTAGATAGCGGTAGAATAGTCTTACATGCTAAACAAGATAGTATATTTCTAAATTCGTTAAACTCTATCTCTTTCGAAAGTACTACTATAAATCTAGATTCTACTGAATACTTATCCGTTGATGCACCTGAAGTTTATATAGGTTCGAACGCAGTAGAACCAGCAGTTTTAGGTGATTCCACTGAAGCTCTTTTAAGAAAGGTACTAGATCTACTAACTGAAATAGGTACTCAATTTACCAAAGCAACTACTCCTGCAACCGCCGTAGCAGTACTAGCAGGTCTAGGAGCATATATCCCAGCTCAGGTCAATACCATAGCCTCTCGTCTTAACAGTATTAAATCTAAAAAAGTTAAAGTAGAGTAATGCCGTATCAGAATATTCCAGAAACAAAATTGGACGCTTCTATTTCTAAGTTAGTAGGTAGCCTTAAAGGTACTTTTGAAGAAAACATATCTGTTAGCTTAGATGATATAAAAGTACTTTTTAGAAACGGTTGCCCAGACAATAGACAAACCAGAGAACTTTTAAGTAAGTTGAATAATATAGGTGAAACCTCAACGAATATTTCAGACAGACTAAATAGATTCAGGAGAATACCTAGCCCTCTTAGATCCGCCTCTAAGTCTATTAAAAGAGGAGTATCCGTGCTTAAAAAAATACCATTCCCTCCCTTCTTTCCAGGCGGAGTAATTTCTGATGCATTAACCCTAGTCAAGGAATTAGCCATACAACTTCAAACATCAGCCGACTCTATAGAGATTTCTATTTCACAAGCTAGTTCTCTAGAAAAACTACAGAAAGAAGCAGCAAACTTAGGGGAAAAAGTTAATATAGCACTTGAAATATGTCAACTAAGTGCTGAAGCAGGAGTTCAAGTAGATCCCGAACTCATAAACCAGTTAGTTAACGGTTCAGATTTAGAATCAAGTAATGCTCTAAAAAATCTTAATAAGGTAGTTAACGGAAACCTTTCCTTGGAAGCTGTAGAAAATGTTTCTAAAAAACTTTCTTCTGAAGTAGAGACGTTTGTAGCCAAAGACGGAAAAGTTTATAAATTAAGAGTAGTACAGGTTCCTTCCGATTTCACTAGAGCTAAAAGGATACAGGTGTTAGCAGAATCTCCAAAGGGAGAATTACTTTATAAAAGCGCTAAATCTTTTACTTCCTCTGAAGAAGTACTAAAGAAAGAAGTTAAATTCAGAATAGATAATTCACAAGTTTAAGTAAACCATATTTATTAGTATGAAGGTAAATCAATTAAAAAATATTATTAAAGAAGCAGTACGAGAAGCAGTACGAGAAGAGATTAAAGATATTCTTAACGAAGCAGTCCTTACTTCCTCTACACCTGACGTAAAAACTAGTAGGAAGCCTACGGTAAATAAATCAGTCAAGAAGCCTGTCAAGTCCGGCGACCCTATTTTGGAAATGCTCAATATGACTCAACAGTCAATGACTAGAGAAGATTTTAAAAATGTTACTGGAGGTAGTATACAACCAGGAATGGAATCGATAAATTTTAACACCAATTCTATACCTCTACCTACTCCTGCTACTACACAACCAGGTCTAGACATCAGTCAGTTAGGTTTTGTTAATAAAGCAGCAGCAGTTTTTAATAAGTCAGTAGAAAAAGATAAGTTTAAAGTAGGTGGATAATGTCCTATAATGTAAAACGTATTAACCCGCTAGATCTGCAGCCTAGAAAAGCTATTGGAGTTGCTTTACCTTTTTCAGGACCGGCTGTTTTTACTTCTACGTATCTATCTAAAGACGCTATTAAAACTAATTTAATTAACCTCCTCCTAACAGGTACCGGAGAAAGATATTTTAACCCTTCTCTTGGTTCTGGTTTGAGAAGTTTTATATTTGAAAATATTAATGAGGCTAGCTTACTAAGGATAAAAAGTGAAATTAGAGAGAGTATAGAAGTTTATTTTCCTACTCTAAGGATACAAAACTTAGAATTAAAAAGCGAACCTGATACTAATTCAGTAATATTGTTTTTAAAGTATACAATAATAGATACAGATATAGAAGACGAAATTACAATAAATGTAGAGTAAAATGGCCCAAGAAAGAGATATAAAGTATATTAATAGAGAATTTAGTGATTTCAGAAGTCAATTGATTGAGTTTTCTAAAAACTACTTTTCCGATACGTTCAACGACTTCTCTCCTACCTCTCCAGGTATGATGTTTATAGAAATGGCATCTTACGTTGGTGATGTACTTTCTTTTTACCAAGACACTCAATTACAGGAAACCTTTCTTCAACATGCTAAAGACCCAGGTAACCTTTATAGTTTAGCGTACATGATGGGATATAAGCCTAAAGTATCTAATGCATCTGAGGTTGAGCTCGACATCTCCCTAACTGTAGCAGCTTCAGGTTCAGCTCCTAATATTCGACCAGATTTCACGGAAGCAGGTTCACTTGAACAAAACTCCACCCTGAAAGCCCAAACGAACTCAGCTACCGAATTTGTATTACAAAAAACTGTTGATTTTAACTTCTCAAGCTCCTTCGACCCAACTATAGTTTCAATAACCGGTCTAGATGTTAGTAATAATCCTACCGAATTTACCTTGACTAAAAAAGCCAAAGCTTTTTCATCTAAAGTTATTACTAAGACCTTTTCATTTGATACAGTAGAGAAGTTTAAAACTATTACTATTGAAGATGATGATATAATAGGTATACTAAGTATAGTTGATGAGAACGATAATACATACTTTGAGGTACCATTTCTTGGGCAGGATACTGTTTTTACTGAAGCCGCTAACGGGAGCAGTGATAGCAATGTAGTTCTTAATAGCTTATCGCTACTTAAAGTACCTAGAAGATTTGTTACTAGATTTAACTCTAATGGGAATCTACAAATACAGTTTGGAGCAGGCATTACCGGAGATACCGACGATGAAATAACCCCTAATCCACTTAATGTTGGAATGGGAACTGCTCAAGGTCTAAGTAAGATAGATATTGCTTACGATCCGTCTAACTTTTTATTTACTCAAGCATATGGCTTAGCTCCTCCTGCAGGAACCACTCTAACAGTTAAGTACCTGAAAGGTGGCGGCATATCCGCTAATGTACCGTCAGGAACTATAACTAGTTTTATTTCAGCACTAACTACACCTGATACCGGTGCTTTTAGAAACAGGTTAAGCGTTACTAACTCCCTACCTGCAGCCGGTGGAAAAGACGGAGATTCAGTTGAAGAACTAAGACAAAATTCCTTGAGAGCTTTCAACGAGCAAGGTAGAGTTGTATCCCTTAAAGATTATGCAATAAGGGCATTAAGCTTACCACCTAGACTAGGGTCTCTCTCTAAAGCGTATGCCATCCAAGATCAGTTGACTAATACCAATAGTAGCGACGATTCTTTAATAGACAGTAATCCACTCTCTATCTCACTCTATACTCTAAGCGAGGATATAAATGGAAATCTAGTAACAGCTTCAACTACCTTAAAAGAGAATCTAAAAAAATACCTATCACAGTATATAATGATAACTGATTCCGTAAACATAAAGGATGCCTTCATCGTCAATATAGGCATACAATTTGAGATTTTACCTCTACCTAACTTTATTGGCAGAGATGTACTTTTGACTTGTACTAATAGATTGATCGATTATTTTGATATCTCAAAATGGTCTATTAACCAGCCAATTAATTTTTCACCCATCTACACTCTTTTAGATAAAGTAAGAGGGGTACAATCCGTGCAAAGCTTTAGAGTATTAAACAAATCAGGTACTATAAGTAACAGAATTTATTCTGAATACACTTATGACGTAGAAGGAGCTACTAAAGGTAATATTGTTTACCCTTCATTAGATCCTAGTATTTTTGAAGTGAAATTTCCTACTCAAGACATTCAAGGTAGAATAACGGTACTATAAAATGGCAATTTATAAATTATTTTCCGAATCAGATGCTTTCGTAATAAGCGATAGCCCTACTGCTAATACTGGTAAAGACGAACTACTAGAAATCGGAGGGTTTCAGAATAATTTTGGACTTGGAAGTACTATAAGGAGTTTAATTAAATTTAATACTTCTCAAATACAGGGATTAGTCAACAACACTATTGGATCTGGTAATTGGATTTCAAACTTAAGCGTATTTAAAGCTTTCGCTTATGAAGTTCCTATTTCACACAGTATCTACGCATACCCGGTAGCTGCAACCTGGGACAACGGTATAGGAAAATTTCAAGACTTCCCAATAGATACCTCAGGAGTTAGTTGGAAATTTAGAAGAGCAAGCTCTAATAACGAATGGCCAACCTCTTCGTTTGCAGTTAATACAACTGGTTCTGACGTAGCTGGCCAAAGAGGAGGCTGTACTTGGTTTACAGGTTCAGGCGGAGTAGATTTAGAAGCTGAACAAGAATTTGCATTAAACGAGTCGTTAGATCTTAATATAAATGTTACCAATGCAACTAAATTATTTTACAGTGAATCAATAGATAATAACGGCTTTATACTTAAATTACCTGATAGCTTAGAATTTAACACGTCTTCATCAATTAGGTTCTTTTATTTTGGATCTGATACCAATACAATTTATCCCCCTTCCCTAGAATTTAAATGGGATGATAGCTCTTACGTAACCGGCAGCTTATCAGTACTCGATAATAGTCAAGCACAAATAAATATAAAAAATAATAAAGGCGAGTTTAAAGACGAAGGTAAACAGAGATTCAGACTTTTTGCTAAACCTAAATATCCTGTTAGGACTTTTACAACTTCTTCCGTATATTTAACTAACTTCGCTCTTCCGGAGGCTTCATTCTGGGGACTAAAAGATGAACACTCTGAAGATATGGTAGTCAATTTTGACACAAGTTATACTAAGATAAGTTGTGACAGTAGTGGTCCTTTTTTCGATGTTTATATGAATGGGTTACAGCCGGAAAGATATTATAGAATTTTAATTAAAACAACATTAGATGGAAGTACTACAGTTGTAGATAACGGAAACGTATTCAAGGTAGTAAGAAATGGCTAAGGTTGATCTTAGAAAAACGGTTTACAATAAGACACAATTCGATAAAGTTGTTGGAGGTAGAGATTTTAAAACCTTCACTTCTATTATTGCTGAACAAGATATATTTACTGTAGAAGATTTTTTTAGAGAATACGAAACTCTTTTTCTTACCATACCGATCAACGGTAATACAAATTCACATGAATTTATAGTTCGAAAAAGCGGCGAACTAGTAGGCTTTCAGAGATCTACTGAAGATATACAACCGTTACTTGACGAAATAACTTCATTACGCGAACAACTCTTAGAAGCACGTCAAGAAATAGTTGACTTACAAGTAGGCGATATAAATGAAGACTCATTAAAAGATCAGTTTCAAGACATACTACAAGCTCTTTCAGAACCTATTGAATTACCAGACATTATACTTCCAGATATTAACATAGATATAAATAATGAGGAAGAAGAAAAAGACGATCCTGATAGGCTTCTTCCTAAGCCTAAAGATGACGTAATTATTGTGTCTATCGACGCTGATAAAACAGTTAATCGAGGTTCTGTCAACGTCCTTGAAAACGATGCCGACGCTTTCGGTAATCCGGTAGTTTTCGAAGGTATAAAAGATGCACCAAAGTATGGTAAAGTGGAGGTATTAGATGTAGACGAAGGTATAGTTCAATATATTCCTAATCTTAGAGCACCTTCCGGAAATAAAGCCGACCAGTTTACCTATACTATCTCTGATAAAGAAGGTAGAACTGAAGTTGGTACAGTGTTTATAAACATAACCAACAACGCCTTACTAGTAACTGAACCTGGAGCTGACACTATAACAGTTGATATAATAGTTGATGACCCTAGTAATCCTAATAACTCATATATAGTTGAAGGTGGTATAAAGAACTTATTAGATAATGATGAAGGTTTAGATTTAGCTTTTGATGGAATTATAAGTAATCCAAAATACGGCTCTGTAACTGTACTAGACGATCAACAAGGTATAGTAGAGTACGTACCCCGGATAGGTATCGGATCTGACAAAATAGAACTTGGTGCATACTTTACCGAAGGTGCCAACGTGGAACCAGTTACAGAAGATGAATTTTATTATCAAGTTAAAAATTTAAATACAGCTGCTAGGACTGCTACAACTAAAGTAACCGTTAGGTTCTTTATACCAGACGCAGAAACACCTCTCGGAGTTGACCCAAAGGATGAAGCAAACGGTAATGCTAACTCTGATCCTAGAGAAGACGAAGATAATAATAACAACGATACTTCTAGCGAGAACGGCTCTACAGGCAGTAACGATAGAGAACCCAATATTGCTTTTTAAAGATGGCTATTAACACCAGATACAATACTAAGAAAGGTTCTCCAGAAACTTTAATATCTTTCAATAAGATACAAGACAAGGATATACCTCTTATCCAGAGACTTGAACTCGATACAAGTTTTAACCCTTCCAAGAATAGATTAGATGTATTCTTTTACTCTCTAGACGGTAGATACCTCTCTAGTATAGTAGATTCAAAGAGCTATTCAGTAGTTAGAGGTGGAAGCACTGGGGAAGAGATAGAAGATATCACTCTTGACCCAGAAAAGGATTCTATATCCGGAGGATATCCTAACGGGGACGTTAATATCCTTTACAATTTTGTAAATAATTTATTTTCCTCGAACAATACTCAACCAAGATTTTTTATAGAGAGTATTTCACCTGATAGGACAGAAATACGAGCTCTTTCTAATGAGATTTCAAATAAAGGAGTAGTACGTAACGTAGATTTAATCAAAGAACGTATTAACTCTAATAGTTATTTTGAAGATTTTAGATTAAACTTCTCTAATAATAAGCTACCTATAGCTATTAATATAGACAGAGTAGATTTTGAAGGTAATCAAGCTGTACTAATAAAGCTCTACCAACCTCTAGCTCCTGAATTTGGAGAAAAAGATATTTTTCAAATTGAAGAATTAGTAGGTGATAGCGTTCTCTACGAAGTTATTACCGATGTTGTAGATGATTTGATCGATACCCAATTAAAACTACGTGGTCCTAATTTTGATATAGAGCTGGTAGAGGAGAATAATAATCCTACCGGTTTTTTAAACTTTACTGAATTATTTAACTTTCCAGTTAGTAATTCTTTCTACGAGGTTTATTCTCTTTTCAATGAACAAGGCTCCCAAATAAGCATTGATCATACAGATTATAATAACTTTATTCAATTCTCCTCAGCGGAGGAACGACTAAAGAATTTTAGGTATAAAGTATCGTTATTAGAGTCTTATAAAAACGATAAAGATAGTCGTACTAAATTTACCGGTAGTATTGAAGACAACATAAAAAACATAATTAACAACTTTGATCACTACGATAGGTACTTATATTTTGAAACAGGTTCTACAGCATGGCCTAAGAGTTCATCAACTCGTCCTTTTGAACTATACTCAACAGGAAGCAGTAATGTAGCAACCTGGTTTACAAGCTCTCTAGTATCAGCTTCAGCATTTGATACCTCCAATCCTGACAAGTTAACGAATTCCATACCTTCGTTCTTAAGAGACGATCCTAATAATGCTCCTTACTCAGTATTCGTAGATATGGTAGGGCAGCATTTTGATAATTTATGGATTTATACCAAGGCGGTTACTGATAAGTATGATGCTGATAATAGATTAAATTTTGGTATCTCTAAAGATTTAGTTAGGGATGCTATAGAAGGATATGGAATATCTCTTTACAATAATAACGAAGCGTTAGAGAATTTATTTTCTGCATTTACCGGAGAAGCTTATAACACAGGCAGTGAAGATATAAGCTCGTTAATAGTAGCAGTAGCAGGTTCAGGAAGCTTAACAGGTTCAGCTGGCAATGAACATTTACAGCCAATGCCTAAAACTTCATACCAAAAAGAAGTTTACAAAAGACTATACCATAATCTGCCTTTGCTACTAAAATCTAAAGGTACAGAGAGAGGACTTCGAGCGTTAATTAATTCTTTAGGTATACCTTCGGATGTTCTTAGTATAAAAACTTTTGGCGGTGGAGAAGTTACAAGTTCTATCTTCTACGGGCCAGAAAATGAATTTACAAGCTCGTTAGATAAAATAAGAATAACCAATAGCGACACAGTAACAACAGGGAGTACTTTATCTCAGTTTACTTCAGTAGTAAAGCCAGGTGCAGATTATAGTACTGACCTTCATAGTATCGAGGTAGGCTTCAGTCCGTCGGATAGCTTAAATAAGTTTATAAAAGCTCATCCTTCTATGTCGTCTTTTAATATCGACGAGTTTATCGGGGATCCCGGACTCATATATTCTAGCAGCTATTCAAGTTTGGATAATTTAGCAGAAACTGTCTTTACATCTGGTTCTTCTTATGCTAATGTGTATAATGCATTTGATTTTGTAAGATTAATTAAGTTCTTTGATAACTCTCTTTTTAGAATAGTAAAAGACTTTGTTCCTGCTAGGTCAAATGTAAATACCGGTATTATAATTAAACCTCATATTCTAGATAGAAGTAAGATTAAACAACCAGAAGTAAAATGGTCTAATCAAACTTCTCCTAGCTTTGACCATAATAATACCCTACTAGACTATACCGGTTCCAACTACACGTCTAACTTTTCTCTGGAAGGAAATATGTCTACTGCATTTATGAGCGGTAGTTCCGGAATAGATAGTGAATATACTTCTTCATATACTGAAATATATGCTAACCCGTCTGGAGGATTTCAAACGTTAACTCGGAACAACCATGACGAACCAAGCTTTACTGGAGAGTTTTCCGGAAGTATAATTAAAGCCTCAAATGGAGATTTAACAACTCAAAACACTTTTAGAAAGTTAGAACCTGAAAACTTTAGCTTTAAATATGTTCCTAGAAACGATTTTACTTCAGGCGCCAGCGTTATTACAGCTACCGGGGATATAGTTACTATAACAAGTACTAGTGGAAGTATTCAGTCTCCCTCTCCGCAAGACGGTACCGGAACTGCCATCGAAGTAAGTGTAGAGAACATAGACGACTATACCGCTGATTTTAGAATTTCCGGTGGACCTAATAATATTGGTGGACATTTAGGCGGTGCTCCTATAGCCGATTCAGCTTCGGTTAGATTTCTACCTGATGAAGATTTAGCAGACGGAGAATCACTTATTATAGACGTTACTGTTGAGTATGGTTCATCTTTTCGCATTGACGGACACAGCGGTAATTCCGATCTAGGTAAAGTAACTTTAGAGCTAGCAACCGGCTCTCTATCAAGTTTTAGCACTGTAGCATCGGTGGAGTTAAAGAGAGATACTACTACCAATCAACCAACTTCAGAAACTAAAGTAGGCACTCTTTCCTTTAACAACAGCAGCGGCGCCACTCTTGAAACCCCTGCCGGTGGTCCAGGTAGTAATAAGTATTTCTGGTTTATAAAGTATAGTTCTAATTACAATACAGTTAGTTCGCAAAACTTTTTAGATGCTCAAGTTACATATGCCCCTAGGAAACTTGTTTTTAATGATGATGCCATAACTCTCTGGTTAAGCGAAGATACAACCTCTAACTATACTGCCTCTGTAGTACAGGCTATGACAGTACCGTTGAGAAGCAGTACTAATGGTTCTATGATAGAGTACTTAAGAGAAGCATCAGAAGTAGTATTTCAATATCCAAATTATGTACCGGTAAATCATTTCGATAAAAATATATTTACTTCTTCCGTTGAAGGAGGAGCATTCAAAGTAACTTCAGAGATACTTGATAATGAAATTAATTTATCGCATATCACTAGCGCTCCATACTCTGCCTCTTTTAATCAAGTACTACCAAGCCTAGCTGCTAATCAGAATTTAGAATTTAACTTTACTGTTGATTTTCAATCTTACTTCAGTAATTACCTTAATACCTTTAATAGTATTAATACCCCATTTGTAACTGCTTCTATAAGAAATAAAAATACTAAAGTAGTTACCGGTAGCTTAAGTTTTGACGTTAAGCAAGGACAGTACCCTAACGAGCATGCAAAGTCATTAAAGTTTGAAAATAATACTGGAGCTACTTTAAATGATTTAGAATTTTACTATCAAGTAAATGTTCCAAAAGCAGATAAAGGACAAGGGGCACCTATAATAAATTTAAAAAATATATCTATTAACTATAGAGAGCCTAGCGTAGTTTTTAATAGAAGTAGAGTATTAAGCTCTCAGAAACTATTAGATACTTTCTACTTAGATATAGCTCCTGATATTGAGGTATTTTCAGGTTCGTTAACTTATTTTGTCCCATCTTCTAATTTTTTCAAAGTAGGATTTTTAACTGGAGAAAGTGAATTATTTAAATTTAATGACTATGCTCCCATTAGCAGTAACGTAGACGCCCTACGTCGTTCATCTTTAAGATTGAAAGTAGAAGACAACACTCTTAGTGCTACTAGAGGTAAGTTTCAAAACTTTTTGGTACCATCTAATTTTGAAATTATTTCCTCTAGCATAGCTAATGGAGTAGAAGGTCTAGATAAAAGACTTTTTGCTGAATTGCAAGATTCTAATTACTCTTTAACAAGTTGGAAGAACGGCAGGTACGACGGCTCTCTTACTAGTAATAGAAGACGCGGAGTAAGAGTATTAGGACAAGAGCCATCTTTAACTTTTGATAATTTTAATAGTTTTAGCTTTCCATTATCAGCATCCAATGATGAGATAAGAGGATTTTATTCTACATTTGAAGATAGCGGCGGAAGCGAGAAAGGCGATACTCTAGTTTACTACAATAAATACGAATCAAAGCTTTTAGGCGATGTCCTTTTTGGGCTAACTAACGTAACAAGTTCAAGGACTGTTAGCTCCATACCTTCGACCTTCTCTAGCGTTACAGGCACAGGGTATAGCTTTAACATTACAGGGTCTGTTTCAAGTTATGAATATAGTGGAAGTTTACAAGAACTAGTAGACGGAGGATCAGTAGAACTAGACTTTAACGTAGCATATTCATTTTTTCAAAACTCAGAAATATCTTCATCTACTTATTTACCAGATCTAGAATTAATAAACGGAGTAACTAACACTTTAATTACTAGCTCAAATCTAGCTTTTAGTGACGGTACTTTTATAAGCGGAGGTTCAGGAACAGAGACCTATAACTATAAAGTTGAATTTAAGACCGACATAGTAACCCCTGAAGCTATCTTGAAATTTAAAGGATCCTCCTTACCAGATCCTGACGCAGTACCGAACGCTAATATTAACATGAGCATAAATACTATTAAGAAAAGTAATTTTATACCGGTAAATAATCCAACTTCCGGTATAGTGGCAGAAACCCCTGAACTTAAAACCTTCTTCTATAAAGAAGTTATACCTACTCCTTCAAATCCAAACGGATATGATGCCTTAACTCAAAGAAAATTGTATAGACTTGATACAGGGCAAATATATTCAACAAACGATTTAGGAATAGTAACAAATATAGAATAATAAAAATAACATATATACCATATTTATATTATATAGTAGCAATTAAATTAAACAAAAATGGGATACTTAAATAATTCTGTTGTAACCGTAGACGCAATATTAACTAAAAAAGGACGAGAATTACTCGCCCGCGGAGACGGTTCATTCAAAATAACTCAATTTGCCTTATCTGATGACGAAATAGATTATACTCTTTATAATCCTTCTCATCCGTCCGGATCAGCATTCTACGGCGAAGCCATCGAAAGCATGCCAGTTTTAGAAGCATTTCCAGATGAAACTCAAATAATGAAGTATAAGCTTACTACCCTCCCAAGAGGTACTGCCAAGCTTCCTATTCTTAATATTGGGTACTCATCTATTTCACTTAAGCAAGGTGCTTCTTTAGCTATAACTCCTGAAACCCTCAATTACCTAGGTGCAACTAACGTATTTGAGACCGGAGGATATCAAGCTACTATAGCCGACGCACGTTTATTCGGAGGGTTTACAGGAACTGGAATTGGGTCAGCTGAAGCTACGAAATTAAATACTACCGCTACTCTAGGTACCAACGTATCCAAAACAGTAATAGGCACAAGTATCAATTTAAGAGCTACAACTGTGAATACCTTATTCGGTACTAGAACAAGTTTACAAACAACATTAACCGTAATAGGAAGAGATTCTGGAGCAAGAGTTTCCATTCCAGTTACTATTACTAAAACTAACTAAGAGACATGTCGTACAAAAGATTTGATTCCGATGATGTTATTGTAAGTGCCGAATCAGTAACTACTTCTGCCTGGAGCGGTAATGTTACGACTCTATCTTCTTTTTATACTTCATCTACTCAGTATAATAGCACTTCTGGTGATTACTATATAAATATATTTAATCAGGACCCATCCGGTTCTGGAGAAGAAATACAATTTACCGTAGGTTATGCGAATAAAGACGGTAAAGGTAGTTTACTTTTTAATAGTGCAGTAGCTGGAAAATCTCCTTCAGATACAATATACGGTCAATATAGAACGTTGGTACTAGGTGATGAAGAGGCAGACTTTACTTTCGGTTCAGGAGACAATACCTTTACTGGTACTGGTTTCTATGTTATATCAGTAGATAGAGGGAGATACAAGGAAAAGATTCTTCCTGGTAGTTTTGAACTTACTATTGGTAAAGATGCAGGTACAATTGTATTATCAGATACATCTACTTCAACCACTACTGATACATTTACGGATGCCGGAAGAGTATACGAATTAAAAGCCGATGTATCTGCTTCAGTAGCAACTTCAGGAAGTTATGGAAAACTTCTACCTGATGTAGGTATAATATTACTAAATGAGGAAGCTCTTGACGCTCCTATAGCTGCAGGAGGTCTGGCCTTAGGTACAGGTAATAATACAAATACTGACGATCGAAATTCTAAAAAACTGTATAACGCTATAGTATCAGGGTCAAATTTTAAACTATCCTCTCAAGAAACTATATCTTCTAATTTTGTATTTTCTAGGGCACGTAACAGCGAGTTTAATTATAGTACCAATCCGTCAATACTTACCGGCTCCGGGGAACTTAGACACGATGTTTTAATTGACTCTCCTGAGTCGTATATTACTTCCGTAGGTCTTTATAATGATAATCAAGACTTACTAGCAGTAGCTAAGCTCTCTAGACCCTTACTTAAAAATTCAACAAAAGAAGCGCTAATTAGAATTAAGTTAGATTACTAATGAATGAGTGCTTTCAAAAAACTCGATCGTAGGAACGTATTTACTACTGCTCACCAAGCCTCTAAAGCTTTTAGTGACTCGAGCAGCACCTCAACCTTTGGAGTTCAGTTTTTATTAGGTACCTCCGGCTCTCTTCCGGTATTTAGTACAACTACAAATAATGAGTTACGTTATCGAAGCATAAAACAGCTTTACTACTCTAACTACGTAAATGATTCTAATGTAATTACAGGATCGTTCGAAAATTATTTACAGTCCTCATTACATACTTCTGGTTCAAAAAACCTTCTTTCTAAAGCTAGCATAATTTCATATCCGAGAAGTTTAATCGGAGAAGGTATAAAACCAGGAACTATTATTTATGACATATCTGCACTAGGGAAGTACATAACAAATCAGTCTGATTATGTACTAGAAACAGATGCTGACGGAGGACTTTATATTGAAAACGGTTCCGGTACTGACCTTGGAGGGGTAATTAAAGATGATGGAGAAGGAAGACTAAAAATTGACTCAGGAACTCCTTTTGCCGTTACTACCGGTACTACCGTAGGTAATGTATTCTATAGTCACGGAATAGCCGTACTTACTAATGAAGATCTAGTTGATTTTTTTGCCGCTCCCGATAACTTAACCTTTAACTGGAAATCTTTACAATCTATATACACGCTAAACATTAAATGTAAAGTAAAAGACTCAGAACTTAATTTTTCTTTAAATCCTTCTTCGGTAAGAGACGACAACGGAAATATAGCCGATAATATTACAGGCAGCGAATTCAGGCCATACGTTACTACAGTAGGACTATATAATGATTACGGAGAACTTATTGCAACAGCTAAACTCAATCAACCTGTACCAAAATCTACTGATACGGATATGACATTTGAAATTAAACTTGATATTTGATATTTATTTATATGAGCGCCTTTAAAAAATTAAATACTGCCGACAGTTATATTTCTGTTTTTAACTCCCATAAAAATTTTTCGGTAGTCAGCTCTTCCTTTGCTCAAAATGGTATAACAGTAGAAGTAGCTTTAGAAAATACTGGTAACGTTAACTTCCCATCTGATAGTACGTACAATAAAGACTTAAGGTATAGGAGCGTTAACCACCTTTATTACAATAACTTTAACGTAACCGGTTCTGCAATAATTTCAGGGTCTTACGAGCACTACCTAGAAACTAGCCTACCCTCAGGGTCAAGAAAAATTTATACTTCAGCTTCTATTTTCTCCTTTCCTAGAAGTATAATAGGCAGTTATATAAAGCCGTCTTCTTTTTCAATTACAGCTTTATTTGGAACAGCAGAATCAGATAGAAGAAGGCTTATAGATTCCGGAGAAGGATATCTTACTTTTTCCGGATCAGCAGTTACAGATTTACCTAACTCGATTACTTCTTCGTACGCAGTGGGGGATATTAACTACAGACACGGTACAGTAGTTATTACTGATAACGACCTAGTAAATTGGTTTCAAATAAGCAGTAGTTATACAGCTAGTTGGGAATCAACTCAACCAGTATTTACTTCTCATAACCACTGTAGAGTAAGATCATCTGATTTATCTTTTAGCTCTAACCCTTCAGCTTGTAAACCTGAAAACGCTTTATCAGGATCACTTGCTTATTCTGGCGGACTACCTAAAGATAATATTACTGGTAGTGAATTTAAACCTTACGCTACAACAGTTGGACTTTATAATGATGCAACTGAACTTATAGCGGTTGCCAAACTAGGTCAACCGATCCCTAAATCTAAAACAAACGATATGACATTCGTAGTAAAATTCGATATATAAAATATGTGGTTATATAAAAACGAGGTTATAGGTAGCATTAGAGAAATGCCAAAAGATACATATGGTTTTATCTACCAAGTTACTCATCTACCTTCAGATAGAAAATATATCGGTAAAAAAGTACTTTACTTTGAACGTAATGTTCGTTTAGGTAAAAAAGAGCTTCAAGCTTTAAAAGAAGAAAGAAAAGCTAAAGGTATAGGAGGTAGAACACCTTTAAAGAAGAAAGTAATTAAAGAATCAGACTGGAAGACTTATTACGGATCTCAGACTGAAATAAAAGATTTAGTAAAAAATGGAAAAGAGTCGGATTTTGAAAGAGAAATTCTTAAATTTGTAGACAATAAGAAGCATCTTACATACTTTGAGTGTAAGTATCTATTTATATATGAAGTTTTAGAAAATAA
>UEXM01001562.1_pt1 | contig 18650 bp, 26 predicted proteins | sample 1796661 | NCBI WGS metagenome assembly UEXM01 (sample SAMEA4772469, study PRJEB27181) | metagenome | reverse complement strand
GGAAGGGGAAGGGGGTAAAATGAATTGTCTTTATTATAAAATTTATAAAGTTCCTGTGAATTTTTTGAAGTTTTTCTATTCACCATATACTTTAATATTTCTTTTACTATTTAAAGAATTATCTTGAAGCCAAAAGAATTACAACAAGGGCTAATCCACCCAACATTGCATATTTAGTAGTATCGCTTATAGGTTCTGCGTCACCGTCACCGTTTCCGTCACCGTTTCCATCACCGTTTCCGTCACCATTAGAATCTCCGGTAGCAGGTAAGCCACCATCAGCAGGAGATAAAGAATCAAAAGATAATCCTTGCCCCGCATCTATCTTTCTTTTAACACTATGCTTCGTATCTCCCATCATTATTTCTTTAGTAGAATTTTTAACTTTATCAGCATCTTTTTTCCCTGTATCTGCCCAATTATCCATTCCCAAAGCCTTGAAATGATAAGTTTGTGTTGATTCAACCCATTTCGCCTTAACTACACCCATAACAGGATTACTTTTCTCAATATCAAAAGATGAACTATCTTCACTATTAAAAAATTGTTTTAAAGGATTTGGTTGAGTAATATCCATTTACTCCACCTCAAAATCCAGTCATAAAGGATTCCGAGCCGAAACTTCTACCTGCCGATTGACCAACACCACCGAACTTAGACATAGAAGAGGTCATACCACCCAAATCATTCATTTTTAGAGTTGGTGTAACCGCTTTTAGTTCTAAAGAAATTGGTTGAGCCTTTTGAACTCTACCACTTAGATTAGGCATATTTGGAATATTTGCTTTAGGTAAAATAGGTGTTTCTCTAATTGGAATGTGTCTTGGGCCAAAATCTACATTAACCTTAGGAGCGTTTGAAAAAGCCCTTGGATTAACTGGTCTGTAAGCCATTTGTTCTGCTTCCCATCTTGGACTTCCACCAAAAGTTTCGTGAACTGAATGGTTTGTGCTTAGAGTTGGCATAAAGTTTTCTGCACCAATCTTTGAGGTTGGAACATTAATAACTGGGAGGTTAGGCATAAAGTTGCCATTAGGTTTTGCGCCAGTAGTGGGTAGTATTGATTGAAGTGATGCGTTGTGAGCCGGTAGGGTTTCACTTGCCAAGTCTAATGTTGCAAACTTCATCATATTAGGCCTTGGTGGTTGATTTGGTAAAACTGTATTTCCAATCTGCATAATATTCATTACCTCCTTTTACTACTTAAAGATTTGCTATCACTATTCAGTTTTCTTTTTTGCAATTCCTCTTGTTATAAGGTATATTCCTGTTGAAAACAAACCAACTGCGGCTACTGCCTTCATAGAGTTTGAGTTTTTATTATCTGTTTCGGCTTCTAATTCCTGAGTTTCTTGTCCGTATGAAGGGTCCCATTGAAGAGAGTTATCATTTCTATCATCATAATAATCTGTTTCATAAGTAGACATTTCACCCCCATATTCATTTAATTCATCTTCACTATTGAAATCACTTGCTTCAAAATGAGGTTTTTCTGTAAATAGCAAGTCTGATTTTGATTCTAATGGTTGTGGTTGTGATTGAAATGTATTTGAACTAATTGGAGCAAGTTGAGATTTAACTTCAATATTTTTACCACCGTGTTCAGTTCTTCTCGGTCTATCTACCTTACCAACTTTAATGTAGCCCACATCTTTAAAATATTTGGGAGAGAAACAAACCATTTCACCCGGACCTGAATAGGAAATTCCCGAAAGAATCTTTTTAATTGTTTCTTTATCAGTTCCAAAAGATAATTGATTTTTTAACGCTTCTAAGTCTTTGGTGTTAATGACATTGTGAACCATATATGTAGAAACTTGAGATAAAGCCTCTTTGTGAATTGCGGCTGGTCTTTGAGAAATTAAAGTTGCACCCAACCCCTTACCTCTACCTAATTTACACAACCTAACAATTGGTGAAAATGAAAATGGTTTTCCCATTTGAGGAACAAAGTCTTGACACTCTTCTAAAAATGTCATAACCGGCTTTCCTTCAAAATCTTCAGCAAGTAATGTTTCACAATAATCCCCCAACAATCTTTGTTGTGTATCTAATCTTAAATTAACTAAATTAATAACTAATGAGGTATTGCTATTTTTTAGATTTTTTACCAATTTAACTAAATTTACCGTTTCATCTTCTCTTGGTGAAATACACTCTACATTCTGTAAAGTTTGCAATCCACTATGAGCATCTAAAGCATCAAAACATACAAACTGTAATCCATGTCTGCTGAATTCTTCCATCATTACACCTGCGGCATATGATTTACCTGAACCAGTCTTACCACCAATAAATATCTTTTCATAAGCAATATCTAATGGAAAGGCAAAATTATTACCCATAATGATTGCTTCATTTTCATTATACTCATGTTCATGAACTGCACCATCTAATTTGAAAACATCATCAAGAGCCAAGTCTTCCTTTTGAAGACCCCAATTTGATTCATCCATAATTAAACAATAACTTTTCACTACTTAAAACTTCTTATTTATTTAAATACTTTGCCTTCAGCCTCTAAGCCTTCTGCTAATTGACTTCTTATGCTGGAATAAACTCTATCAAACCACCAAATATTTTTTAAAAAAGAATTATACAACATCATTAAATCTTTGTTTTGAGTTGCATAAGGTCTAAGGGTATTAAGAAAGTCTTTAAAATCTGAATAATACCAAACTTGTAAGCCTTTTTCAGATAGTGAGTTTATAAAATCTTTATCATAAACTAATGACAAAATAAACTCTTCATGACCACCTTCAATTAAATTAATTTCCGGCAAATAATAAGGGTTTGCAATGAGAAATTTTTCAAAAAGATGCACATGGGCTTTAGTGTGATTATTTGCAAACCATTGTAACCACTTAGGCATAGAGGTTGAAATGTATTTACTCCAAACAGGATTCGCCAATTTAATCCCTCATTCATCTTCGGATATCTCTTCTAATTCTATCCCTTGCTCTAACATTGACTCATATTCACTTTCATCAAGATAATAAATATCTTCTACAGATTCTACATCCATTATTGAATCTACTAAATCTTCGGAAAAAGATTCCGAATCTATTTCAATAATCGGTTCTTCCTCAGGCCTAATATTTGAATCTTCAGCCTTTAATGTTTCCACATTCAATCCGGCTTCCGCCGCCAATTCTTCAAGAGTTGGCATCTTAATCTTAGGTTCTAAAGACATAGGATTAATTTTCGGAACTAATTCGGCATAAGAATCTAAATTCATTGATTTATTCTTTTGCGTTCTTTCATAAGTCCCATCCGGGTCCATCACGGCCATCCAATCAACAGGACCATTACTAATATCTACTGCTGGAAGTTCTCCAATTAGCGGGTGAGTATTAACCTTCTCAACAGGAGTTTCTTCTACAGATTCTCCAATATCATTAAACAAGTCGGAAAACTCACTTGATTGTTCAGCCTTCATAATTTCTTCTAAGAACTTCTTATCATCTTCTGCTAAGTCATTCTTTTGACCCGATACAAAATCCGCCAATCCTTTAATAACTGGAGCGATATCTCCAATAACTGACATCAAACCAACTGCACCTGAGGCCGTAGGGGATGAAGATAAACTTTCACCCAATCCATATTTATCCAATAAACCGGCTAAAGGAACAATTACTTTACTCTTCATTTCAGGATTCATATTTTCAATAACGCTGGAAAAAGGGCTATCAGGACCTTCCAATAGTTCTACAATATTAATAGGTTCGCCCTTAGGAACGGTTTTTTCTTCAGCATCAAGAGGTCTTTTATATCCTCTTTCAATAATGTCGTCATAATTACCCATACTATCACAATCTAAGAAAACCTACTTAAACCTTCTCAACTTTTCCAACCATTCATAGCATTAAATTGGCTCATGAATTTTTGGTCAAAGGTCATATCAGTTTTTCTTTCTATTTTTTCGGCTTGCTTTTTGACACTTTTAATAGCCTCTTCAGCATCTTTAACTGAAGATTCTAATTTGTCAATTTGCGTTTTTAAATTGTCAATAGTTTTCTTTTGAACCAACCAAATTACTACACCTCCAGTTAATGCCCCTAATGCAAAAGAAGTCACCGCAGAACCTATTGGAAATCCAGCACTTACTAAGGTATTTTCAGCACCAAGTTGTGTTGTCGTAGGAGAGTCTATATTTCTTGAAGATAATTCGGAATGAAATGTCTGCAAATCGGCCATAAACTTTTGTTGGCCTTCCGCCGACTTTGGAGATTGATTAATCATACTCCCCATTATATCTAATATTTCTTCACTGGATAATAGTGAAACATCTACATTCTGTTTAACTGAAATAGTTTCCGCTTCAAAAACTGTGCTTAGTTCTCCAACAATGTATTCATCAAGTTTTTTAAAGCCTCTTATTCCCTTACCTCTTGCACAAAGAAGATATTTCCCACCACCCTCTTTCTTTGAAATATTTATAAAATCTTCATTAGCGATTGGTTTTTTAGAACTAAAGACATCTTGAGTTCCTGAGCCTTTTTTACCCTTGGTATATCTCCTAATAAAAAACTCCATAATATTTTATCCCCCTTTTAACTATTTAAAAGATTCGGATTCCTTATGAATACTTATCCCCATATCTCAGACAATGAATCATAAGTTTCTTTAACTATGTCCTTTTCATGTAAATTAATTACATTTACAGTCTTATTGATAATTTCTTCCTTTAAATCATAAACTCTTTCATTCAAGCCCATTTTTTCAAACCTCTCAATATATCCCTTTTGTAATAAATATTTTTCTAAAATCCCTAAATCCAATCTCCACTTAATTCCACCTTGTCTTTCCTCGGTTTTAGCGTGTCTAAACATAGGCCTATTTCTCAAGATTCCTACAACTTCTCTTGAGGTGTATCTTCTCGGCTTATTATCTACAATATAGTATGATATCTCATTTGAAAACCCTACACCCTTATTATCAAGTAAATAAGTAACTATGTCAAAAACCAATGCCTCAGTAAGGGGCAAAGTATTTTTTCTATTCTTCGCCGTCATTAACCGAAGCCTCCTGTGCTTCGGCTTCCCTACCTTTGCTTTCAACATATGCGTTTTGTCTTTCCTCATAATCTTCAAGGTCTATCCCCATAATCTCAGCAACGGCTTGATTAATTTTGCTCGTCACCATTTGTTTAGCCTCTTCCAAAGAATACCCTTCAGATTTCAATTTCTTAATTTCTGCAACCTTATTCCTTTCCAATTCGGCAACAACTAAAATTGATTGCGTTGTAGGTGGTAATTCTACAGATTCATAAGGTTGTTCAAATAGTTGCTCAATTTCCCTTTGAAGAGTTCCTGTTGATAAAATTGCAGGAGCAACATATTCTTCTACATCGTCGTCTAAATATTTTCCTCTTGTTCCATCAGCATTAGATTTGATTTTTTCAACCCACTCTTCGGCAAACTCTTTCGTAACATACATCCCAACTCTTTCCCAATATCTTGTATCTTGTGACATAATTAACAATTTAAACTTAACCTATTTAAATCTTTTCCACTTTCCAACATCTCTACCATTTTTTGTAGAAAATATCCTTGAAGTTCTTAAGCCCATTTTTTTTCTAAATAAATCGGAAAAAAACCTGCCTCTACATTCAATTTGAGTTGTTTCTCTATATTCTAATTGCTTTTCAACACCCATTTTTAATGGAACTATATTAAATTCTAAAGTTATAGGGTGCAATTCAATTTGACCAATTAGAACATGAAGGCCTGTTTTAGAAGATGATTCTCTATACCAAACATAATCTTCACCAAACTCTTCGCATAGCCACTCTAATTCTGCTTGGACAATGCCATCATCAATTGAAACATTATCCCAATCAAAAGTCAATCCTGAAAATTCCGACATAATACTACCTTAGAACACTACCTACTTAAATAAACGGGTTTGAAGTCCAATTGATAAATTGTTTTATGGGAGGGTTAATAGGGATTTTAAAAATATATCCCCACTTGGACAAATTCTTCATTGAGGAATTAAATTTACCTTCGCTTTGAAAAATTCTTTGATATGAAGAGATAAGGGTATCTTGATTCCAAACCTCCAAAGATTGTAAATAGTGCAAATCAACATATTTAAAATAGATAGTAGACCAATTATCATTGAGTTTCACTGGAACCCCTATCAAGTCGTCATCAGGAGTTGGTGTGCTTCCCCAACAAGACATTATAAAAGTATCTGATGCGTCAAGAGGTCTAATCACAAGGCCATTAGGCAATCTTCCGAGGTTCAATGTTTCGGGAGTGGGTGCTTTAAAAGGTGGTGAAAACATAGTTTTTAATTGTAGAGGTAGTATTTTTTTAACCATGCTTAAATCTTCACTTTCATCTTTAAAATACCTATCTTTTCTCACAATAATATATATTTGACCAATTTCAACATAATTAGTATTTAAATCTACCCTACCATCCCCTAATGACTTTAATAATTTATTAAAAGGATAATCCTTAAAAACTTCCTCATATGAGTCCATAAAACATTATTAACTGACCGACTACTTAAAAGTGTAGGTTGCTCCAGTTTTTGTTTTTTGTTTCCTTATTTTCTTACCTTTACACTCGTTAGGTAGTTCAATGAAATATTCTACCGAATCAATCATGTAAGAATTGTCTTTCAATTTTACCTTACCACTGTGGGGGAATCTTAACCTCAACACTGAGCCTTCATCTCTAACTTCCCAAGTTTGTGAAAACTCCGGCTCAAATTGCAAGTTCTTTAAAAACCTACTAAATTCTAATAATCTTTCACCTCTTGGCTCAAAAGGTAATTTGGATACTCCAATAAGATTGATACCCTCATTATTCGTGAATTGGTGATATGCCTTGACATAGGGTTGTTGATTACCCCTTTCGCTTTTCAATAAGGCTACTGCTTTATTACTTGAGGCAAGTTCCCAAGTTTCCTCATCAAATGTAGGAATAATATTATTAACTAATAAGTTATTTACTTGAAAACCTTGGTTCTTTAAAAAATGTGAAGTTTTAACACATTCTTGATAACCGGCTTCAGTAGGAATTGAAACTAAATTAACACTTACAAAGTCTTTATTTCTCAACAGGACTTTGAAGTTTTCAATTTTCTTTGAAGCATCTTCTAATAATTTAACCAATGCATCAGTATCATTTTTCTTGAGAAAGATTGATTTAATACCTTCTACCCTTGATTTCATCCTTAATATTCTTAGTAAAAATTTGTTAAATGAATCGGGAGCCGTTAAAGCCTTTAAAGTGTGACCAGTAGGTGCAGTATCAAAAACCACCACATCATATTCAACTGATTGAACTAAACTCATTATTTCTTCCAATGCAAAAACTTCATCCATACCGGGAAATGAAGTCCAATCCGTTAATATTTCAGCATCAAATCCGGGAAACCATTTAACTACTGTTGAATCCATTTGTTTCATCAAAGTTTCTTGAAATTCTTTGGCTTTGATATCTGCTTGAATATTCATTGCATGGAGATTTTTTCTTATGGGTGTGGGTTTGCCACCTACGGGAACGCCAACAACATCTTCGGTTGAGTGTGCGGGGTCGCTTGAAACCAATAGGGTTTTATAACCTGTTGAAGCATAATGAAATGCAGTAGCCGCAGATGTAGTAGACTTACCAACACCACCCTTTCCAGTAAATAGAATTAGTTTAGCCATGTTATTAATAAAATGATTTACATACTTAAAGGTTCTTAATACACCTCACGATAAGTAGATATAATGGGTTTTTAGTGTATCTAAGCGTTTCTTTTACTTAAATAAGCAAAAACACCTGCTCCGACAATTCCACCCAACCCGACTTTAATTGCGGTTGAGGCTTTATTAGATGTTTGGGAACTATTAGGTATGTTACTGGATTGTTGTCCAATCGGTGCGCCCTCTTGTTTGAGGCCAAAAATGTTCATCCACCAACCACCTACAAAGTCATTCATTTTCCTAAATGCTACTGCGCCCGGTGCTGAATCAGTAAGGTATTGAAAATCCTGAGGGTCTGCGCTGGTGACTGGAGTTCCTGCATACGGTTTAGGATTATTAATTTGCCTCACTACTCCTCCAGTAGAATAAATATCACCTTGAGAATTTCTTGTCCATCCTTGTTGAGTCCAAGCAGTTCCCGGAGGAGGGTTAGTGGTATCTTTAGTGTAATAAATAGTCCCATTGGGTCCGTCTTTGGTAGATATGACTTCTTGTTGCTCACCTGTGGCTGAATTCACCATACAGAATTTAGTGGTGCTGGCAGTTCCTCCACCACCCATTCCGGTGCATGGTTTATAATCCCAAGACATAAATTTATTAAAAACCTTTCGTTATTTAAAGGTTTGGGGTGTTCAACTTCAACCCCTCAAGGTGTAAAGTCTTAAAAACTCCTGTAAAAATTAATTTTAAGATTCTAATGAATCAATAATTCCATCACCATCATCATCATCATCAAGATAATCGTCAAGGCCGTCATTGTCGTGGTCAAACTGTCCCGTTGCATCATTGCCATCGTTTTGCTCAAACCAATCTAAAAGCCCATCATTATCATCATCTAAATCTGTAGCATCCCAAATATTATCATTATCATGGTCATATCTATATGAACTCCATGCTCCACCAATTTCATCAACATCAAGTATATTGTCATTATCATCATCAGTATCTAATGAATCATTAATTCCGTCATTGTCGTGGTCCCTTGCGGCTGATGAACCATTATCATAAAGGTCTTTGTAATTATCAATTCCATCATTATCTATGTCTAAATCAATAATGTCTGAGATTCCGTCGTTATCATGGTCATAAATATTAGTATTATCATTACCATCATTAACTTCTAAAACATCCTCAATACCGTCACCATCATCATCGTTGTCTTCAGCATCATCTATACCGTCATTATCATGGTCATTAGGAGAATCATCCATTGAATCGGGGAGGCCATCATTATCATCATCATTATCTAAATCATCAGGTATGCCATCGCCATCATTGTCATTATCTCCATTCTGTTCTTGATTGTCCAGTTGCTGACCTTGTTGTTGTTCATTCTGCTGACCTTGCTGGCCTTGCTGACCATTTTGAGTTTGCCCCTGTTGTTGTTCATTTTGACCATTTTGATTTTGACCATTTTGCTCTTGTTGTTGTTGGTCGCCCTGCTGACCGCCTTGCTGACCGCCTTGTTGTTGTTGTCCTTGACCATTATCCTGTTGTTGTCCTTGTTGCCCATCTTGCCCTTGCTGACCTTGCTGGCCTTGACCATTTTGTTGTCCTTGCTGACCCGCTTGGCCTTGCTGACCGCTATTTTGCCCTTGCTGACCTTGCTGACCTTGTTGGCCTTGACCTTGACCTTGGCCTTGACCTTGACCTTGACCTTGACCTTGACCTTGGCCTTGACCTTGGCCTTGACCTTGACCTTGGCCTTGACCTTGGCCTTGGCCTTGACCTTGGCCTTGTCCTTGTCCTTGTCCTTGTCCTTGTCCTTGGCCTTGTCCTTTTCCTTGTCCTTGTCCTTGTCCTTGTCCTTTACCCTCGCCTTGTCCTTGTCCTTGTCCTTGTCCTTGTCCTTGGCCTTGTCCTTGTCCTTGGCCTTGTCCTTGTCCTTGACCTTGGCCTTGTCCCTCTCCTCCTGCATCGGATTCTCCGCCACCTTCAGTCCCTCCATTGCCTGAACCAGCATCGGATTCTTGGAAATCGGGGTCATAGGCATCAGGTATTCCATCTCCATCCGAATCGGAGTATTCTCCATCATTAGGGTCTGTGGGGTATTGGTCTACCGAATCGGATTTCCCATCACCATCTGTATCGGCATTATTGGGATTAGTTCCTTGTGCATATTCTTGAGCATTTGTTAATCCATCACCATCGGGGTCGGCGTTTCCATCGCCACCATTAGTAGGATTCAAACCATTAGTAACTTCCCACCCATCGGGCAATCCATCACCATCGGAATCAGCATTGTTCATATTAGTTCCTTGAGATTGTTCTTCGGCATTAGTTAATCCATCACCATCCCAGTCTGCCCCACCATCGGAGGGGTCATTAGGGTCTGAACCTTCTCCCACTACTACGCCAGCCGATAAAGCAAGCATAATAGCAGTTAAAATTGTAAGCATCGTTTTTGTAAATCTATTTTTCATATCCATATTATTCACTTTTCATTCATAGGAGAACCACTTTCTCCTCTAATCATAATATTTGTGTTATCAACTACTTAAAGTATTGGGTATCAATATTCTGCTAAAGTATCAAAAATATTTATAACCTATGACTCATTAGGAGTGTCATGGCTGAAGAGATGTGCTGGTGTTGTGACTATCAAATGACTAAAAAGATTATTCCTTACACTAATTGTATAATCTATTGGTGTGCTAATTGTGAACCTAACTTTGATGATGCAAAGTTTGCCGCAGAATATGATTGGGATGCAATGAGTAGAAGAGTATAAATAATAGGGTGTGTTAGTATGGTTATGGAAAGTAATAGTGAATTTAGTGTGTATTGCAAGATTTATCAAAATATGTCTCAAAACTTAATTGATAGAATCTCAAAAAATTGTAATTATAAGTCCTATCAATGGCCGATGTATAAAAAGGCTTTTTTTACCGACAATATTACTGCTGGCGAAGAAGATTGGTATAATTGGCAAAGTCATTTTCAAACGAAAGATTGGGAAAGTGATATTTGGACAATGAGTAAATTAGATTTTGAATATTATTGGCCTTATCATGCAAGTTTTATTAAAACATATTTTGAAGGTGCTAACCTTTTTGAGGAAGAGTAAGTTATTTTTCTTCAGCAAGATATAATCCTTTATCTTCAAGTTTAGTAATATTTTTAATAATTTGGTTATTTTTATTAATTAAGTCTCTCTCATTTGTATAGGTGGATTTTAGTTCATTATTTAATGCATTATATGAATCTACTTTAAATTGAGGGTCTAAAGCATTAGGTAAATTAAATCTTGTCCAATAGAATTTAAATGATGCACCCCAATTATCTCCGTCACTTCTTAATGCATATATAGTAGGTAGCGAGGGGTGTAAAAATCCCCTTTCATCAAACTCACCATCCATAATCATTTTTCTTAATTTTGATGTTGAAAGTGTGTAATCTCCATCCCATGAAACATTGCCCCAGTTTTGTGTTGATGCTACAGGTGGTGCTTTAATCAATTCCCTCATTATTGTTTGAAATCTAATTGTTCTCAATACTACTACATCATTTGATTTTACTGCTTTAGGATAATCATAATCCAAACCTCTAATGACATGAGTTACACCTTCCTCTTTATCATCAACAACGGATTGTAAGTTTAATGTAGGCCATAACCATTGTTTTTCACCCCTATCTTGAACTCTTATATTTTGATTTTTTTGATACCTCATAATTTTAGTTCCTGATTCGGTGTTTGAATATCCAAATATATTGCTTGGCTTTAATTTTTGAGCATAAACATTTAACTCAACCCACCTCCTTATTTCATTTACTATTTCTTCTCCACCCATATTATAAAATCTATTTAAAGTTTTCATATCTGAAGGAATTCCTAATAAAACCCCTGCATCAGTAAATTGAGGATTGTCACCTGCATTTATTAAGGCATCATACATATTTAAATTTTCATCAACTGAATTGCCATAAATATATTTTTTATCACCCATATCAAAATACACATAAGCAAAACTATTTTTTATTAAGCCTCTCCCATATTCAATATATCTATCTAAATTCTCTCTATCACTCGCATAAACTATTTTATCGGGGGCTTCACCCCTTATCCATGTAAAATCACTAATAATGTGGTTATAAACATTAGGGATATTAAGTTCGGTAGGGAGGTTAGAACCTTTGGTGCTACAATCAGTATCATCAAACCTTAATATAAATTCCATATCATATTTATCGGCATAATCGGATAATATTGAAATACCTCTACCATGTCCTAAATGTAATGGGCCATTGGGTGTGGGAGCGAATCTTATAACGCCTCCCTTTTTGAGTGGTGCATTTCCAGCAAAACTTTGTTGCTCTTTTGGAATATTGGTTAGCCTTCCCGGACTTTCTACATAAACTTCTTGAAATCCTTCCTTTCTTGCAACATCTCTCAATTCTTCAATTGTTGGTTTAGATTGTAATAGTTCAGCATATAGAGTTTCTATTTCCGAAACATATTCTTTATAATCTTCACCCATATATTTTTCAAAATAAGTTATTAATAAAGTAGGAATGTTGGATTGATTATAATCTTCAGCACTTAGTTCTAACCTTTTAAAAGAGATATAATTATTCTCTTTAGTCCATTCAATTTGTTGAAGGTTTCTTAAGTGCAATATGGATAATATTTTTTTGATAGAATTAATTTGAGAATTAGATAATGGTTATTTGTCCAATCCTTGATATATTTATTGCACTTGACCAATACAACCCTTGTTAAAATCAACCATCTTAGAAGAATTCATCCCCAATATCATTTGAACTTCTTTTAAGTCTACACCCATACTATGAAGTCTCATTATTAATCCTTCAAAGGCTTCTTGAGGATTCATACCTCTTTTTTGAATTGAGGAATTATAAATGCCTACTGCAATCATTGATTTATCTTTAGACATCTAAAACCTACTCTCCAAGATATAAGACATAAAATTGAGTAAAAGACCAAACCGTGAATCCAAGACCGCCCAGTAACAAAAAGGGTTGCCATAATTTAAAATCACCTGTTTGTAATTCTTGAAGTGCAAAACTTGATAGCCCAAATCCTATACAGAAAATAACTACTGGCATCATATATTCAGGCGACCTAACATAATCAAACGATTCATCAAATACTTCAGTAACTCTTGCCATAAGGTTTATTCCCATTACGACTATTTAAAACTTCACTCACCACTTATCCCATCTAAAGTCTTCATCAATGGGTGAGCCTAAACTCCATATCACAACCCACACACCGATAAAAAGTAATGAAAATACTATTGCGCCGACCATTATATCTCTCAATCGTGCGGTGCTTTGACTTATTATTTAAATGTTTGTGGTGGACAAGATAGGATTTGAACCTATGTTCTCTCGGTTATGAGCCGAGTGCATTAACCAAACTATGCTACTTGTCCGTGATTGTGGTGTCGGGGGCAGGATTTGAACCTGCGAACCTATACGGACAGGAATTTAAGCCCTGCGCTTTTGACCACTCAGCCACCCCGACCTGTTTTTAATTTCTTTATATTATTTATTGATAATGGCGGGCATATCAGGAATTGAACCCGAATCTTCGGCTTAGAAGGCCAAAATGCTATCCATTACACCATATGCCCCTGTAATTAGTTGTTATTGTTTATAGTATATTAAGTTTTATTTAATTAATGATGGAAGCAAGGGGAGAGGACAAAAAAAACAAAAAACTCTCCCCCTACTACCTGTAAAAATGATGGCGGTCTTATCGGGAGTTGAACCCGAATCAAGGGCTTAGGAGGCCCCTATGCTATCCATTACACCATAAGACCAATTAGCCATTAAAGCCACTCACATATTAACTTATCTACTTGTTAATTCTCAATACATTTTTTAGACCATCAAGCAAAACCGCCCTCACCATATTAAACATCTTAAAGTCTTTATCACTAAGGAATTCAGTTTGACCTTGATATTCCTCCATAGCATGAAACATATTAGACATATCATCCATCCAATCATTTAGCCACTCATCAGCCATTCAAACGCCTCCAGTCTTAGATACCAAAGTGTATCTCCTATACCTTTGTCCAGTAGGGTCTTTCTTCCATTCCTTGTTAAATACATAACCCCTTTCCTCCAAATCACAAATTCTCCTTGGCAAGGCTCTAATTTTATATATTGCTTGTGCTTCTACATTTGAAATGCTATCGCACACTTCAAAGTGGTTTTTCAATTTTTCTACTTGACTCATTTTATTCCCTCTTATCTATTGGTAGTAGTAATACCTATTTAAACATTACTCCTGTTCACTTATTCCAAATGCAAAACCAAAAATTATTATAAAAATCATTATAAGGCATAAGGAGTCCATTACTTTCACCTATCAATTTAGCCAATCGTGAATTGCTTTACTCCCTAACATTATTGCGGAAGCCCAAAGCCCTATAAAAATTCCCAAGTTTTCGTCTATTGTGTATGCATAGATTGAGCCAACGATAGATGTCAAACTTAATCCAAAACCAATTTTATCAATGTGTTGTTTCATAATTAGAAATAGTGTATAGACCTATATAAAACTTTAACCAATTACTTGAGTAATTTGTGATAGTGCTTGCATATTTGTGATGCCTTCAAATATCCCAACTGTGTTCATACCCATCCAAATTATATTAACCAATACTGGAGCCATCGCTTCGTGATAAAAAGCAGTAAGTAATAAACCTGTAGAACCGATTAGGCTAATACCATGATATGCGGCGGAAGTATTGGAAAGCCAACCTCTTGAAACGGCAGTAACGGCGGCTAATTGTAACCCTCCTCCTAAATACCCTACAATATCCATATTCTTTCTACCATAATTATCATCAAGATAAGTTCTTATTTGAGTAGCCCTTTTATTACCTAAATAAGAAAGACCTGTGAATACCACTAAAACTCCTAAAACTAAAGTTTTCATAATAATACACATTACTGTTTGACACTTAAAGGTGTCGGTCAATTTTAGTTTAAGGGGCTATCCTTCCAATTCATAAAATCAAATGTGGGGGTCTTTTTAATAGGTATTTTATAAAAAAGGGGTTCATCGGATTCCGCTATAAAATTTCTAAGTGTTGTGTTATATTTATTTAACCACAAACCAGTTGTGTATTTTTCAATTGTAAATCTTTCAGGATGTTCCTCAATTAAACTCATATTCAAAACCCAAAAATCACAACTTTCCACCCCAAGCAAGGGACCTGAACCGATAATCCTCTTTTTGGATATGTATGTTATAACATCTTTACCATTAAAATATAAGTGATTCGTATCCCAATAGTCATTCCATTCCCCTATTAGTGGTCCCTTGTCTATTGAATTAGACATTAATTTATCTTTAACCATTTGATATCTTACTTCAACCTCTTTGGAAGGAATTATTCCTTCACCTTCTATTATAGCCTCATATTTTACTTCTGCATAATTAGTAGGATGTTTTTTACCAGTCGTTATAATTTTCGTAATATAAAATGGAGGTGTTAAAAATTCCTTTCCAACATATTTTGCAAATTCTTCAATTGATTTAAAAACATCCATTTAATCACCACTATAGTTCTTCTTCGTGATTTGGTGACATTATGTTTATTATTTCTTCATCCTCCATAAGTTGTCCTTTAGCCCTCCTAATATCATTTTCAGTTTTATGTAATCTTCTTGAAGATTCAATATATTCTTCCTCTTCAGCATTCCACCTATCAAAGAATCTTGATATTGCCATATAAGCCGGACCACTTAAAATTCCAAGAACTGCGATATAAGCCTCAATATCTTCTCTTACTTGGTCATTTACAAAAGCCGTTGTAATGAGTTGATAAGACAAAATCATAAAAACAAAAATTAATGGAAGAGATACTAAAGCCACCATTAATGAATTATAAGTAATTCTAACATCCCAATCTATTTTTACCATTTTAACACCTCAAGGATTTATCTCCCTATTTAACCATTTTTCTTCAATAAATTGTTGTTGTCCTTCTGCATCAGTCCACATAGCATACCAATAAAAATCATAATGTGTAGAATTTGACGAAGTAAAATTAGTTAGAGTTAATGTATCAAAATCTTCAATCCATCCTTGGATATAATGTGTAGTAAATTCATAAACTATAGGTCCAGTAGCATTAGGGCCACTATTGGTTTCATTAACTTCATATACTAAAAACTGAACAGTTACATTATAACCTTCTAAATCATTTGAAGAAGAATCATAACCGCAATCAATATCATAGCCTACAGTAGCATGAGTATTATTGGTTTGAATTGCAATATTATACAAATTAATTTCACAAGTTTCAGGCTCTTGGGCTACTACATCAATACCCCAAAACAAAACTTGCTCTAATTGTTCTTCACCTATTGTAGCCGTAATTCTTGGAGTCCAAGAGTTTCCAATAGCAACATTATCAAAAATATGTGAAATGTCTGATTCTTCATCACCAGTCACGATAAGGTTGTGTGTGTAATTATCCTCATATCCGTTTTGAAATAAGGCGATTTTTATGTCTATGTATTCTCCTTCGCAATTTGTAGGGCTTACTTTAAAGGCAATTAATATTGCGTCTTGCTCATCATCATCTGCTACATGACCTCTATAATGATTTTCTATTGATACTTCACAAGGTTCTTTAGGAGGATATTCACAAGAGCCATCATCACTATCTGCGTTTTCATTGTAATTTTCCGCTTCGCTATCGGTGCATCCGTAAATTGGTTGGCTTTCAACAGTAATGGAATAAGATAGCCAATTTTCATCTATGACGATACCATTTAATTTAAGAATAATTCTTGGGTCATATGTTCCTGCTTCAACACCATCCCATGTGTAATCTACATAATCCGCCCCATCTTCATCGGCAATCCATCCCTCTTCCCAAGTATGTTCTTCATATTGAATGGTGCTATTTTGATATAATCTCCATGTCAATTCAAATTGTTCAATATCACAAGAATTTCCTGATTCTTCCGAAATTGCAACATCTACTGATAGTGTGATGGAATCTTTTTCTATATCACTTTCTACTAAATATCCTTGTTGATTAATGAGGTAAGCCATGCAAACTTCATCATCTTCAACCTCAATTAAATAATTCCTCGGAGAATCCCAATTCCAATTAGAGCCGTCATAAGTATCAAATCTAAATTGAAGACTAAACTCTCCGTCTTCTAAATCATTAAATTCATGATTTAAATCTTGATTTTCATAGAATAACATTCCTAAGTCCAGTTCTTCATCATAGAATTGCCCATCTTTAAAAATAACTATTCTAAAGTCACCTTCCATTTCATGAGGGCATTGGAAACTGGAAAAACTCCCTCTAACATACAAATTAGTAGGGTTATTATCGTCTAAATAAGATGTATCATCCCATTTCCAATCACAACTTTGATGAGGTGGGCCACCACCACCCCCAGTATTTCCTCCATTATCCCAATAACAACTTCCATCATCCCATGTTGCTTCATCATCATAATTTTCCGCATTATAATCTGTGCAACCACCCAAATACGGGATATCTTCATCTCCTCCGTCATCATTTCCAAACCAATCAATTAAGCCCATTCCCTCCATAGTTCCACCAGTGAGGATTAAAAATACTGGGACAAAAATTATGGCGATTTTTTTAATATTTTCGGCTTTCCTGTGGACTGATGCAATAGCCCTATCTACTATATCTCCTTCTAATGTTGATTCAACTAAAACTTCAGTTTTATTTTCTCCACCATTTAATACTGTATTTTCGGAAACTTCTTGATTAATAGATTGCACCGTAGTAATTAATTCTGCCGCCTCCTTTAACTGGGTGACTAAATCTTTGTCACTATCTTTATCATTAGATAGATTAACAATACCATCATCTAACAAATCTGCAAGAACATCCGATTCATCTCTCCCAGTTGCCTCAGCAACAATTTTGGCCTTCTCCTTAATCTCGCCAAGGGAATCTGTATCATCTACCATAAGTCATTTACTAATCTTTTGATATATAAGGTTTTTTAATTTAATGTTTGTGAGAGTGTGTATGTGTTCCTAAAAATATTCCACTTAAACTCATAGTTATTGCGCCAAATGCGGCTATAATTGCAGTAATGTAAGCATCTTCATATATCGCACTACCAAATTCAACAAAATGTAAAATTCCATGCAAATAGAGGGAAACCTCCAATAGTTTTATAAACCACCTTTTAAGAAACATAATTAATGGTTAATATCCTACCTATTTAAGAGATTCGGACTTTATGCCTTTTCCACTACATCTTCAATAGTATCAACGGCCTTTTCCAAATCGTCGGCCATTTCTTCATCAATAATTCCGGCATCTTCAAGATTTTCAATCAAATCATCTACTCTTTTCATTACTTGTCCATAACTGCTGGCAGACAATAAGAAAGCCAAACCTGCGGCAACAGGAGAGTATTGGCTATAAGTATCAATTTGGCTAAGTGCGGCTGAAGCACCAGTTAATGCGGTTATTGCGTGAAGCCTATAATCTTTAAGAGATTCCTTGTTTAGTTTCATAAATAATAGTGTTTGTTTTTACTATTTAAAACTTTGGAATCTTTACTTTATCGCCATAATCAGGTATATACAATAAAGTATTTTCAGGAGGTGTTTTCTTGGTAGCATCATAAAGAGTCCTTAGCCTTATCTTTTTAGGACCCACCTTTGCAACCAATAAATCTAAATCTCCCATAAAAAATGCATAAGTTAAATAATTATATTTGTTTATTTCTTTTTTAACTTGCAATTCATGTAATCTCGCTTTTTCCACATCATCTCCATATTTGTCAAGAACTCTTTCAATTTTCTTAGGCATTATTTCCTTCTCCATTTGTTTAGCAACTTCTAATTTTTTGTTGGTGTTGGCAATTTCAATTATTTTGCCATAATGGTCTTCAATTTTAGTTATTTGTTCTTGCATTGAATACGTTTTATTTTGCAATCCATTTT
>UEXM01001561.1_pt1 | contig 18674 bp, 27 predicted proteins | sample 1796661 | NCBI WGS metagenome assembly UEXM01 (sample SAMEA4772469, study PRJEB27181) | metagenome | reverse complement strand
GCCATGTACGGGGTGACGACGGCGGGTCGGCACGTTCCGAGGGGGGCGGGCGAGGCGGCGGCGACCTTCCAACCGGCCTTGCGGGCCTCGCGTCGGGCGATGGCCTCGTTCTTGGCTTCGGTGCGGCGGGCGTGCTGGAGAGCGAGACCTGCCAGTTCTGCGAGCAGTACGGCCTCGCGTCGGGCGATGGCCTCGTTGTCGGCTTCGGTGCGGCGGGCGTGCTGGGCGAGGGTCATTGTGCGGGTCATGTTCTTCTCCGTTTGTTTTGCCAGGGGTTGTTCCCTCCAGCCCGTTCTTTATAGGCGACCCCAAAACACAGTGCAAGCGGAAAGGGAAAGAAAACGAAAGAAAGTTCCGGTTGATTCATCTGGCCCGATCCCGTCACCATTTGCCCGATGCCTTTCCCGAGCCAGCACGCAGCGAGACAGAGAGACCCATCAGGGTACGCCCGCTTCCGGGTTGGCAAGCTCCCAGGAGCCCCAGAGTGGCTCTCCGTCGTCTACGGGGTTCGGGACGATGAGACCACTGAGATCCAGTCCGTGAGAGCGGACGCAGCTCGGGTGGACGCTGAGGAGTTCAAGCAATGGCTCCGAGAGCACGGGATGGCTCACAGGATCGAGGAGGCGACGGGCGAGATGGATGAGGCATCAGACCAGATGGAGATGACCTACCCGACCGCTGAGATGGCGGCTCGCGCGGGATTCACTCAGCCAGAGCCCCTCAAGGCCCCACGAATGCTGGCCCCGATGGCGGCGGCGGAGTCTTGTGAGCCCCATGAGGTGGCGCTCTCTGAGGATGACCGGATCGAGGTGGAGCTACTCCGCACGGGACAGCACAAGCCCCGCATGATGGGTGGTCGTCCGCACTCGGGACCATCCTCCCTGATGGTGAACGAGGAGATGGTGGACTCCCTGGTGAGAGGCTTCGCGGCGGCTCGTCAGGCGGATCACTACGTGGGAGGCTCCGCCCCCGTGGGGTACGAGCACGATGAGGTCGCGGCAATCCAGGACGGGAAGATTGACCCCGCCGATGTCAAGCGGCTCGCGGCGGTCTTCTCCGAGGTTCGCAAGCGCCAGAACGGCGATGGCTCGCACTCTCTGATGGGCTCGTTCCGGTACACGGACGAGGGACGCGAGAAGGTCCGCGCGGGCGAGTTCCGTGGGTTCTCGCTGGTGTTCGCTCCTCCCGGCCTCGCCAGTGACTCCCACGGGCGTCCCATTGACGAATACGTCCCCATCGGGGGGACTCTGACGAACCGACCCTTTATTCGCACCATGGATCCCATCGCGGCATCCGAGGACGGAACGATCCACCACACACAGGAGGTCCACACCATGGACATCAAGCACATGCGGGGTCCTCTCGCATTGTCTGACGACGCCACGGAGGCTGATGCTATCAGCGCCCTGGTAGCCCTCAAGGAGCAGGCTGAGAAGGCTGTCATCCTCTCGGAAGAACTCAAGAGCGTGACCGCAGAGCGGGACGCGGAGCGTGAGAAGGTCTCGGCCCTCTCTGACCGTGACCGCACCCTGACTCTCCGTCAGGCGGTCTCGGATGGCCGCATCGCCAAGGCCCAGGAGGACCGATACTGGCGTGTGCTCTCGGCTCTCGGTGAGGAGGAGGCTCACGCCCTGTTCCCGTGCCAGAACATCCCCACCCAGCCGGTGGCTGATGTGTCCGCTGTGCCCTCGGAAGAGGTCTCGACGGGCGGTGATTTCGAGGCCACGATGGCCCTCGCTGAGAAGCTAAAGAACGAACACGGGATCACAGACTCGGAAGCTTTTGTCCGTGCCTGGGACTCCATGACCCGAGCGGAGGCATAGACCCATGGGACAGAAGTGGCGACCCGACGTACAGACCTTTCAAACCAATGCGAACTTCGCAGCGAACGAGTGGCACCTCGTAAAGTTCGCGGCTGATGATGACATCGACCTCTGTGGAGCCGGTGAGCTTCCGCTCGGCGTCCTCTCGGATGAGGTTGGCGAGTCCAACACAGACGTGAAGTATGTCGATGTCCAGGTGGGCGGAGTCATCAAGGTGGAGGCTGGTGCAACCGTGACCGGTGGAACCCTTGTGATGAGCAACGCGGCGGGAGAAGCAATCCCCGTCACCACCGGCAACTACGCCCTCGGACAAGCGATCCAGGGCGGCGCGGACGGCGAGTTGATCTCCGTCCTCTGGTCTGTCTCCTATTACGAGGAAGGTTAGTCAAATGGCAAATCGTAGTGATTTCACACAGGATCGATTCCTCCAGCGCTATGCACGCATGCTCGCGCCGGAAGATGGGTCCTTCATCGCGTACAACCAGCGAGCGTGCCCCGTCATCGACGTGGATACGATGTCTGGCAACTTCATCGACGTGGGCCTTGGCTTCGCGGCTGAGAGCCCCTTCGATGATATGGTCCTCGGCCCCGGCATGGACCGCCCGAACGTCATCCGCACCTCCATCACCGAGGTCAACGGATGGAACCTCAACGAGCGCGCTCAGGGCGTCTTGGTAAACAAGACCTCCCAGAAGTTCGCCATGGGGAACGGCAACGACCTCCGCCGCGCACACACCGCGCGGCTGATGAAGTACGCCAGCATCGTGCGTGAGCGCGTCCTCGCGAACCTCGTTTTCAACGCGACCACCTTTGCTGGCTTCACCGCTGGCGTGGGAACGCAGTGGGACGCGGCTGGCTCGGACCCGGTGGCTGATGCCCTCACGGCTCAGGATTCCGTCCTGACCAACGCAGGCGTGAAGCCGAACACCGCGATCATGGGATACGAGGTCTACAAGGCTTTGCGGACCAATGATCGGATCCTCGAACTCTGGAGCCGCACATCTTCGAGCGGTGGCATCGTCCCTGATGACGCTCTCGCGGCGGCTCTGGACGTTGACCGGATCATCGTGGGTGCGGCTTCGAGCAACACAGCGGCTGAGGGACTGACGGAGGCTAAGTCCTTCATCTGGGGCAAATTCTGCCTGTTCGCCCACATCGTTGAGAGCCCGACTCCGTACACTCCTCAGTCCTGCATCCAGCGTTTCCGCTTCCGTGGCGCTGGTGATCCTGAGATCCGCCGATACGACCTCCCGGGGTCGTACCAGGAGCAGATTGACGCGATCTTCTGTGAGCAGTTCACGGTCCCCACCCCGAGCCTCGGCTACCTCTGGTCTGCCGTCGTCGCATAAGGGAGGAGGCCAATCATGAGCAGTCTTCCAGTACTTGAGGATCGATACTTCCTCGGATCGGTCACGATCTCTAGGGATCTAGTCGTGACAGGCGACCTGATCTCGAAGGTCTTGATCACCGAGGAGATCACGGATCCTGGCAATGGTGCGGCCATCCCCGTCACCTCATCGGGCTCGCTGATGCTAACGAGCGGCGGAAGTGGAGAGACGCGAACACTCGCAATCCCCACATTCGTCGGTCAGAGGCTCTCCATCGGGTTCGACACTGATGGAGGTGGAGACATCGCCATCACGGTGGCGGCGGCTGTCAATCAGGCCGGAAACACAACCCTAACCGGGGCGGATGCGGGCGACCACATCAGCCTCGAAGCCATCACGGTGGGAGGCGCCTACCTTTGGCGCATCCTCGCCAATGATGGTTTCGCACTGAGCTAGCGCGCGGAGGAGCGAACGAATGGCACGCTATAAGATCGCTCCCGGTCGCGCGATTGGAAAGAAGTCTGGGGGAGGAGTCATCCGGTATGGCTCCCCCCTCCCAGACCTCTCAGCCGAGGATCTCGCCCGTTTCCTCGCGGACGGATGCGTCATCATTGACGACTCGGCAGAGATGGAGCCCCCCCAGGAGCCCACACCATCACCCACCTCTCTCTCGGGTGGTGGTGTGGACTCCGCTCCATCTGTTTCGGTTCCCTCTCGATGGCCCACCATCCGAGAGATGCCCGCATTCCTGGAGGGCCTCAGCGCGTCTGAGGTGCGTTTTCTCCAGTCCGAGGACCCGAGGGTCGGCGCATCGTCCATCAAGGTCTATGAGGACGCTCTGGCGTCTCTGGAGGCGGAGTGATCAAGGTTCGTCTCCTGTGTCCGATGCGCGGATCCTTCCGAGTGGAGGGAGAGCCGCGCCCCGTGTCCAGTCTCCGGGCTGGCGCTGAGATCGAGGTCTCCGAGGATGACGCGATCCGGTTGGTCCGTCGTCGTCAGGCTGAGATCGTGAAGCCGAAGAAGGCGAAGAAGGCGAAGAAGCCAGAGGGGGTCTGAGATGCCATTCAACTCATCCATCTCTGAGGCTCTGAGCCACGCTCCCCAGATCGGCTCTCTCACCACCACCACCACACCCACAGCGGCTCAGGGAACATTCATCTGGAATCGGTCCTATGACCTCATCAGGACGCATCTCAGGATGGCTGGTGTATCCCCATCGTTCACCGCTTCGAGTGCGGGAGAGGGATGGGCTCAGGAGGTTGAGTCTCTGCTCACCTCTGGGAGAGTTCTGGAGGCCAAGGGGAGCGTGGGTGTCAGGGCTCAGGGCGTCCGCGCGGCGGGCCAGGGTGACACCACAGCCAAGCGGCTGATAGATGCTGCCATGGAGATGCTGAGGGCTCTCAAGGATGACCGGCAACTCCGAGCGGTCCTCATCGTGGATGGCTCCGCCGAGAACCTCCCCGCGTCTCCGTTCTCCTCATCGGACTGGACGGACGGGAAGGATCCCCAATACTCCGAGACCTGGGGAGGGGATAACGTGGCGTACATCCCTGGACCGGTGATCCAGGATGCGGAGCCTCTCTGATGGTCCAGCGGTCCCAATTCGGTGGCAAGGTGGGGGAGGGATTCTCCATCACGATGGAGCCCGGTGGGCTCAAGCTCCTCAGAGGCATGGAGAAATGGGCGGATCTGATCGATGACGCCTCCGAGGCATGGCCCCACGTCACCAAACTTATCCACCGTCACAACGGGCGAACATTCAAGACCAGGGGCAAAGGCACCGGAGACGGGCGCAAGTGGGTGCGCCTTTCGCCCAGGTACCGAGCCCGCAAGGCGCGAGAGTTCCCGGGCCGTCCGATCCTTGTGCGTACCGGTGCTCTCCGCAGTGCGCTCACGGGCGGTTCCGGGTCTCGGGTCCGAGCGAACAAAAAGAGCCTGTCCGTAGGTGCGAAGGGCGAGCCTGAGCGGATCGGCACCTATCACCAGTTTGGCACTCGGAACATGCCCGCCCGCCCTCCGATCAAGTTCGACCCGAGAGTCAAAAAAGGCACCCTCCCCTACGTGATTTCGCAGATCCTCCAGTCCATGATCGTCGCCAAGCGTCGTCAAGCTCTCGGGGCTGATGCTGGCATCATCGACGCGAAGGCATTTGAGCGCCGACAGGGCTCCATGAATCGGCTCTCGCGGATGAAGACCCGCTGATGCCCATCGTCGGAGCCAGACTGGTGACAGATGCCCTCTATGGGTTCCTGACGACCTCGGACAGTTCCCGGGCCTCGTTCAACGATGCCTTGGGGGTATACCGGTCCCAGGAGAGTCTCTCAGTCGATGATCTGCCCGATGTGGTCCGGTGGGACAACTATGTGTTTCTCGGCTCTCAGACGGACACTCTGAGCCCCTACGGAGGGGTCATCTGGGAGAGCAGTTCTCGGGAGACCTCGAACAACTCACGCGAGGTCCCCCACAGCCTGAGCATCCTCCTGATGTGCGTGGATCGTGACATCGTTGGGGATGAGGCCACTCTGGTCCAGCGGTCGCTGGACTACGATGCAGTCATGCGGTCGATGTTCCTCCGTGCTACCACCCCGGGGGCCTATGGCTATACCCTCAACAATGGGGGCACCACAGGCAACGCGAGAGGGCGGATCCTGCGGGCTGAGATCGTTGAGGCTGAGAGCATGTTTTTGACCGAACTGAACACCGCGAACACCCTCCTCCGCTGGGGCGTTGAGGTGGTGGTGATCGAGGATTACCCCGGCTCCTGAGCCGGATGGAGATGATGAGATGACCGGACCAAACAGAGGATCCCCGATTTATCGCGTGATGTTCGTGGACCCTGAGTCCACGTTCGGGACGCCAGCCACGCAATACCCGGTAGCGGCTGATGCGGTGCGGCTGATCAATGCCACCGTGAATGTCAAGCGCCCCTCTCAGGCCCGTGAGGACTCCTTCGGGACGGCGACCCAGAACGGTTCCATCGAACTGAAGGAGACGGTTGAGTGGTCGGCTGAGATTTACGCTTACACCCCGGGCGCGGCGGCGACGGCTCCCGATTGGTCGGACCTCCTCCAGAACTGCGGACTGCTCCAACTGACCGCCGCCGTGGCTGACACCGCCGTGAGCGGTGGGGGAAGCACCACCACCGTCGTCAATGTGTCTGATGCCTCCAATTTCACCGCTGGGATCTCATGTGTGACGATCAGCGGACAGACTCGGAGAATCACAGCCGTTGACACCGCGAGCACCCCAGACAACATCACCCTAGCCACACCGCTCTCAGCGGCTCCCGGCGCGGGCGTCACGGTGACGAGTGGAATCACGTACCGTCCCCATGATGGAGCGGACGCGGACCCAGACGGAGCTACGATCTGGCTCGGGAATAACTCGCACATGTGGCGTCTCACGGGGGCCTTTGCGACCACTGTGGGCGTGAGTGGTGGAGGTGATGGGGCCATCCGTCTCACCCTCTCAGGGCGAGCGCGTGAGGGGCGTCTCCAATACACAGGGACGCTCGGGGGAGCGATCAATAACTCCGTGCTCACTGTGCCCGTGGCAAATGCGGACATCGTTCCTGACGACGTGAGCGTAGCAAACCCCTACTACTACGTGATCGACCGAGGCGAAGCGGCTGAGGAGTTCGTCCAGGTGACAGGCAAGGCAGGATCTGACCTCACGGTCGTCCGCTCCTCCCCGTCTGGATCCGCTCACTCCCATGACAGCGGAGCGATGATCGAGCCTTATCAGGTCCCAGGCACCTATGCGGGTTCACCGGTCCCGGCGACCGGGGGCCATGCGTATCTGGCGGATGTGCTCTCTGAGATCGAGACCTTCTCTCTGGAGGTGGATCACGGTCTCATTCTCCGTGAGGATGTCCATGGGGCGGAGTACAAAGTCGCGGATTACGTCCAGGGGCTTCGCAACGTCACAGCGTCCTGTGAGTCCTGGAGCCGATACACCCCGGAGATGCACCGGGTGAGAGACGCGATCCAGAGATCGGGGATCGAGTGGTTCGCCCAGCAAGGTGACACCACTGGGGCCATCGTGGCTGTGGAGTGTCCCTCCGTCTATGTCGAGGTCCCTGACTTCGCGTTCGATGACGGTGAGGTCCGTCTCTCGTTCTCGGGTCAGGCTCGGGGGACCACGATGGATGAGATTTTCATCATGCTGGGATAGCCCAGACCCGCCCGGGGGATCCGGGTTCACATCCATGCGGAGCGCAAACCAATGGATATCAAGACGTTACGGGGATATGAGGTACCGAATGAGCGGTTCGTCCCCAAGTTCTCTGGCAATCGTGAGACTGATGACCCGTTCGCAATCATCCACCGTCCCCTCATCCGAGGCCACCAGCATGAGTGGTTCGAGCTACTCGCTCAGGATGAGGAGCGGCGGGAGGGCTCGGACGGGTCCGCACGGGCCACCTTGGAGGTCCTGAGAGCGGCTGAGGAGTCTGGGAACTCCTACCGCTCCCGGTTCCTCCGGGCTCATGTGGTGGGCTCTGAGGGCATCACAGACGGGGATGACCTGATCTCCCTGGATGCCCTCCTGGACCTTCTGGATGAGGTGACGGATCTGGGCTCAGAGGTGATGACTCACGTTCTGTTCTCGGGTGTGCTCACGGAGGACGACTCAAAAAACTGAGAGCCGCCCTCCACTACCTTGACATTCCCGAGATGGAGTGGGACGAGGAGGAGCGGAGGGCGGCGAAAGAAGAACTCGGATGGGATGGGTGTAGGCTTTGGGGACGATGTGGCGGAAAACGATGCAGGCAGGGCGGAGACGAGTGGCGTACACCCGTCACGCTTCCGTCTCCGTCGATGCGCCCACAGGGTCTCAGAGTCAGGGACCGGGCGATCTCCACATGCCCAAACAAGATGCAGGGCCGGATCTGGTCCGCAGTCCGTCGATGGTCGGACGCGAGGGACGGAGATCGGAGGAGTCTCCCGCAGGAGGGGCACCCATCGAGCCAGCCCGCGTGGCTGTTCTCAGCGTTCGGGGTCCTGGATGCGGAGTGGGGAGTCATCACCCTGGCTCAGAGGGAGAGAGCACGGGAGAGGATCGAGCGGGAGAGGGGGTGATCCTTGGCTAGTGCGGTAGAGATCAAGGTTGGCGCGAATACCAAAAAGGCCCAGCGGGAACTCAAGCATCTCGGTGGTGTCTTCGGGAAGCTAGACCGTCAAGCCAAGCGCATGAAGGCGGGGATGAGTTCCCCGTTTATGGCGGCGGCGGCTGGCGCGGCTGTGGCTGGCGCGGCTGTGGCTGGCCTCACCGCTGCTCTGGTGAAGAACGCCACCGCTGTGGCGGCGATGGGTGATGAGTTCGCGCGGACGGCGAGAGTCCTCGGCGTCACGAATGAGGAGACCCAGCAACTCTCGTTCCTCGCTGGTCGGGCTCGGGTCGATTTCTCGAAGTTGTCCAGCGGCATGAAGCGTCTCCAGCGGAACATGCTGGACAGCGTGACCGGGAACAAACGGATGGCTGAGACGTTCGAGCGTCTCGGGATCAACGTCCAGGGGGCTGATGGCAAGCTCCGCAGCGTGATGGATGTCTCCCGCGATCTGGCCGACCGGATCAAGGCGATGGGTCAGGGAGCGGACGCCACCGGCACTCTCATGCTCCTTCTGGGTCGGGCGGGGACAGAGACGGCTGACATCTTCCTCCAGGGCTCTCAGGCATTCGATCAGGCTGATCTGTCTCTCCGCCGTCTCGGCGGGTACATGTCGGAGGAGGCTATCGCAGCATCTGAGAAGTATCAGACGGCGGTGGCGGATCTAAAGACCGCCATGATCGGTCTCAGGAGCAATCTGGCCGAGGGGGTTATCCCCGCTCTCACCAACGTCACCAACCTGATGGCAGACTTAGCCCCCATCGCCTCCGATAATCTCGGGGAAGCGGTCAAGGGTCTGGGGTTCGACTTCGCAAGGATGCTCCCGAAGAAGGTCGTTTTAGGTCTCGCGCTATTCGCCTCGCAAATCCAGAAGATGACCGGATCGAAGATCGGTCGTCTCAGAGAGATCCGCGAAGAGATGGAGATGATTGAGACGCTGATGAGCGGGGGGACGGTGGGAGACACTCGCCCACCATCCGCAGGGGCTCCGCCCGCCAGCTTTAGACCGCCGTCCCCAGCCGGTGGAGGCCAGCCAGCCCCGCTCTCATTTGCTCCTGTGTCCGCAGGGGACATTGCCATCACAAAGGATGGGATATCTCTCTTCGAGAAGTACCGCGAGGAGCAACGAAGAGCCTATATGGAATCCGCGAATATGCGCCAAGTGGACTCCGAGGCCCACCAGAGGAGGATGGCTCAACTGGACGAGGAGTCGGAGAAGAGAAAAGAGGCGAACGAAAAAGAACTCAAGAGGATACAAAAGGAGATTGAGGCGAGACAAACGCTCACGAATACTCAAGTTGGCGCATCCATGGAGGCTCTCGCGGCGGTTGAGACTTTCGCGAGCATCGGACAGCAAGCGGTTGAGGAGTCGTACTTTGGGCAGACCAAAGCAGGAAAATCAGCCGCGAAAGCACTTTTCCTGACAGGCAAAGCGGCGGCTCTCGCCGGTGCAATCGTGAACACTGCCCTGGCTATCTCAAACGCTCTCGCAACGATCCCCCCCCCGGCTAATGCGGCGGCGGCGGCGGGCGTGGGTATCGCTGGCGCGGCTCAGGTCGCTACCATCGCAGCAACCGCGATCCAGGGCATCGCTGATGCTGGCCTCGCTCCCGGTGCGCTTCGCAATGCGGGACTGAACCATCACACCGTGCTGGCGGTGCGCCAGGATGAGATGGTGATGGACCCAAAGGGGACCTCCGAGATCACCAAGATGCTCTCCCTCCAGCGTAGACAGCTTGAGATGGGCGTGATGGGGTCCGCAAATCAGCCGACTGAGGTGGTGGTGGAGATGGACGGACGGAGACTCACGCGATCCTTGAGCCCACACCTCACCCGAGCGGTTGAGGATGGCGCGGACTTCAGACGGAACGTCCGCTATGCAGGGGCTCTCTGATGTCCCGTGCTGGCCTTTTCCTCTCTGACCTGTTCGGGGGCTCTGGAGTGACCTCCAGCGTCTCAGGAGAGACCTCAGACCTCCCCAGAGCCAACCTCCAGACGGACCTTCCCGGTCAGATGTACCAGCAATGGGAGGGCCAGGAGGGCGGCGGCTCGTTCGAGATCACCACGGGGACGGACGATCTCGTATACATCAATGAAGGGGGCGGGGTCGTTACGGTACAGATCCCCGGTGGGTGGTTCGGGACCGTCGCGGCTCTCCTCTCCCACCTCAACACCGAGACGAACGACTCAGCGAACCAGACCGGAGGGACGCTCTCCCACACGTATTCATGGAGTTACAACGCAGGCTCACGGACGTTCGGGATCACTGCGGTGGGTGGCGTCATCTCCATCCCCAACTCATCCACTCCGACCCGCAACCTGATGACGATCCTCCTGGGGTGGGATGCCGCGAACCTCTCAGGCTCCACGTCCTACGGCGCGAACGAAGCGAGGAGCAGCACTCAGACGTGGGTCCAGTACGTGACCCCAAGCGGCTCGGGTGTTATCGCTCCTAATCTATTCGCGCTGATTCTGGAGTCCGTGGGGGGCTCAGAGACCTCGAACGCCACGATGTATGGGGACGTTCAGATCTTCGCGTCCAATTCGTATCTGGGGGACGCCTCAGCCGCGTGGGCCTCGGGAGCGGCTCTCACGGTCACAGTGAGCGACCGTCCATCAGAGGCAGAGAACACGCTACAGGTTGGCGTGACGAGCAACGCAACGGGATACCGGTACTGGTTCGTCAGGTGGAATCATGTGGACGACCACACCCATCACCGGATCGGCATCCTCCGCGCGATGGACGCGATCTCATCATCCACTCGCACCGTCCGAGAGATCCAGGACCAAGACCTCTTCGTTCGTACCCCGGCTCGGACTCTGGAGAATCAGCATCCTGTGGCTCTCAAATCTGAGTGGAGGATGGGGATCGAGCTTGAACGGTGGGAGGCGGCTGACTATCGGGCGTGGATGGTGGAGGCGAAGCGATACGGGAGGGACCGGGGGATGGTGTTCGCCCTCAACTGGACCACGCTCCTCTCTGGGTCTGCCCTCGCCATCACCGAGGCTGATAATGGGTTCCTGTTCTACGGGACGATCCGCGAGTATTCCGCATCAAGCTATGCGGGGAACGAGTCTGACTACATCTCGGGCCAGATGTCCCTTGGTCAGTTGGTCCCATAGTCGATGCCCATCGACTACCAGAAGCGGGGTCTAAGGCTCGGGTATCTCATCCGTTGCAAGTACCACGATCCAGACGGACACAGCCGCGCTCTCAGGCTCTCTGGACCCGCTCCGAGGGTAGGCACGGGCCACACGGCTCCAGACCCTGACGATGGCGCACAGTGGCCGACCATGAGGTACTGGCGAGCGGGGGCGTTCAACGTCTCGATGATCGAGGACCTGGGCAAACTCTCGGAGCACATCGCCCCCCCTGGTCAATTTGCGGTCACGGTCCCTCTCTCATATCCCCTGGACCCTGACAGCGAGACTCCCGATGACAGTGGGGACGGGGATCTGAGGATGGCCGCGCTCTATGGGCGGTGGAGGTCTCGGGATCTGTCTGTCTGGATCGTGGATCTGGACTCTGGAGACGCTGAGGAGAGGTTCCGTGGATTCGTTGACCGTCCCCCGAGCATCAAGCCTCAATCGTTCTCGCTCATCGCTCGGGAATATATCGCGCTCCTCGCTGAGGCATGGCCCACGGTCCAATTCCCTATTGACGATTCAGCGTGGACGGAGGAGCGAGCAGACGGTCAGGTGGACGCCCTCTATTATCCCGGCACCTATGACCTCAACCCAGACCACCGGGAGATGGGTGTGGGTGGGATCATCGGGAAGGGAGTCACCACCACAGCCTATGAGGCGATCTGGCGTGAGATCCTCCCCTACGGACAGAGAGGCATCCCGCTAGCGGGAACGCGCTACTGGGCGCACGTGAGCGCACAGCCTAACGTCTTCGTCCACGAACTCGCCATCCAGGTCATCGGTCTGACCGGTGGAACCATCCTCAAGATCCCTCCCACCATCACCTTCCTCAATGAGGAGTACGCGGCTGGACCCCTGGGAACGAACGTCACATTCGGGACCTCAGCGGGGATCTCCTTCCCCTTCGTCCAGGGGTATCGCGTCTTCGCTCGGATATCGGGGCCAGAGATTGGACAGCCGACCAGCAGCCCCGTGGGCAACGGAGCCAAGACCGAGTATATCGAGGGGATCGGGCTCTCTGTTCGGGCTCGGATTGAGGACATTCTGGAGGACTTCATAGAGACCCCTGGGCCCCTCTCTCTCGGTCAGGACGTGTTTGGGACGGGTGCTCTCGCGGACTTCGATGCACAGAGGCCGATCAATGTCCAGGAGTGGGAGCGGATGCAGTGCGCGGTCCCTCTGAACCTCACGAAGAACCCGCCAACGGTGCGAGACGTTCTCACCGACCTCTTCAAGACCGCCCCGGCTGATTTCGCTCAGAGGTTCGACCCGACCACGGGAGAGCGGCGATGGTATCCGCTGTGGAGGCGACCGAACCCCGTGCAATTCACAGCCGATTATCAGATCAGACCATCCGATCTGGTGGGCTCATCTCCGGTCTCGGGTCGCGTGCTCTCGGACCCCTCCGGGGAGTATCTCAACCGTCTTGAGTTGACATCAGCCCAAATCTATGGAGAGCCTCAAGCGGCGGCGAGCGGGGATCCTGTGGACGACCTATCACCCGAGGACTCCAGGACCCAACTCGGGAACGACCTGACCGAACAGGGAGCCAGCGACGGTGGAGGCATCATCGCAAAGGCTGACTCGTATTCGATCTGGAACCATGAGAAGTCCGCGACCGGCGACGGATTACAGACCGCCGCTCAGGTCATCACGGCGCAATTCGCTCAACGCCAGACCTACTCTGAGACGGAACTGGGCTCCCCGTGGTACAGGCTGCAACTGGGGGACACGCTCCAATATCGGATCCACGGTCTCCCGGCTGAGGTGGGCCAGATACGCAGGCTAGAGAGGGACCTGGAGTCCCAAACCATAAACGTGACAGCGATTCACGCCACATTCTATGACACTTCCCAGACGGGTGGTGATGGAGATGAGGGCGGAGACTGAGGAGACTGACGATGGCGAACAGCGGCAAAATTGGCGGAGTGACATTCTCAGACGGTGAGATGGTGTCTCCCGGAGTGGGCTCCAAGGCTCTCAAATCCTCAGCGGTGGACGGGACCTCTCTGGACGTGGACGCGGAGAACGGATACCTGGAGATCAAGGACTCCGGCTCCTCTCGCTCAAACGGGGTCCAGCGGGACCAGATGAGCAAGTACGCATCATTCTGGCTCAAGGGCAATCTGGCCGCATCCGATGCGGCGGCGGGCGTCTTCTCGGTGGCGAACACCTACGGGACCGATCTGGCAGTCCTCCGCGTGGTCCTCCTCGTCTCCACGCACTCCACGGGAGCTTGTACCGTGGACGTGGGCCAGGGCTCGGGCTCGGGCTCCTCCTACGATAATCTGATCGATGGTCTGGACGTGGGATCAGCGGCGGGCGTATTCGACAACCTCGGAGACCCTGGGACCAACGGTCACACGATCCAGATCCTCCGCTCTGGCGAGTACCTCAACGCCTCCCGCGCCTCGGGTGCTGCCGCTGGTCTCGTAGGGACCTACGCGGTGCTACTCGTTGACATCAACTAGACCTCACCCACACTCTCCCGCATAATGCAAGCGGGGGACGGAGACACACCATGAGCTATCGTTCTCAGGCCCGCCGATCCGCTGATGTGGTGACGGTTGCCAACCTCACCGGCTCGTTCAGCACAGCCGCCCAGATCCTGATGGGGTCCGCAGCGATTGACCTGGATTCCTACGTCCTCGATGGCTTCTCCCTGGAGAGGACCGGAGGGGCTGAGGCATCTCTGAAGGTCACGGTCAGATATTACGACCAGCAGAGCGGTGGGAATTGCGTTTATGAGGACACCGTAACGGTGGACGCGAACGACGACACCGCTGGGGCTCTGGGTCTCGGTCTCCCGATGAATCGGAGCGCGTCAACGGGCATCTGGTACAGGATGAAGGCATCAGCGGGGAGTGACACGGATGTGACTCTCATCACCTATCTCGCGCCGCTGGTGGTCTGATGTCGTTCTCCGGTGAGATTGTGTTCCCCGCCCCCGCCGCTGGCGGGAGCCCATCGCCCTCGCCAGCCTCCACCGTCATATGGTCGGTAGATTTCTCCACGATCGGAGACCACGATTTCAGCACAGACGGGGCAACTCTGGCCCTGAGCGGGGTCACGTTCACCGCGAAAGATGTAGCGAACTCTTCGCAATTCGAGGTGGACAGCGGGCTGCTCAAGATCAATCCGAATAGCTCCATCGGCCACGCGGGCGGGTACGACAACGCCCCCGAGATCAGCGCATCGTGGGCCGATCTGATGACGGCCGGAGCGAAGACGGGATCCTTCGACCCGGCTAAGACCTACGTCTGGCGGTGCATATTCAACACCGCGATCACGCCAGTCGGCTCAGGCGGGCCGATCTGCGGTATAGCGACGGCGGTCGCGACCCCGAACAAGGACCTCAGCCACCAAGGCAACGGCCCGAATTGGCGATTCAACAAGGGCGGGACCTCTGGCGGGTCTTATCAAGACATCGCCCGTACAAGCACAGGCGTGACAGCAGCGTTCCGCAACATGGCGGTCGTCTACGGTCAGGGCACCTTTGCGGCTCTGGCGAGCGCGAGCGCCACGAACGCGGGCGAAGCCTTCGGTGGAACTCCCATCTGGGCGGGGTATATCGGCCCCCCGGCTACCAACAGCGTCGGTTACTTCTACTTGAGCGGCTCGCCATACTTCGATCTCACGGCGGCAGGCGCGAAAGCCTACGTTGGTGCTTGGCACTGGGGCGCGGCGTCGATGGGCGTGATCGAGATCGCATCTCTTGAACTGCACGAGGTGGGGTGATGGCTTCTTTCGTTTCCGCTCTAATGGATCACGGCGCGGGCCGCACCATTCAGATCGACAGCTCCGATCCCATCATCGGGACCTGGGTCGAGTCGGAGGACACAGCGACGGGCGATCTCTCGCTCCGGGTGTACGCTTCGGAGGCTTTCTCCTTCGTCGCCGTCGTCCACGCTGACGACAGCGTCACGAAGCCGCTATCCGCCGCCGACTATACGATCACGGTGACGAGATGAGCCGCAAACTCCCCGAGCACATCCTGGCTCTCATCGAGATCGAGCGTCGGCGGGCTCAGGAGCCATACGATCGGGTCATCACCCTGCTTGAGCAGGTCAGGCCCGAGTCCCTTTTCCAGTCGCCTCCGGTGGCGATTGCATGGCCCGCAGACGGGCTGAGAGCGGTCAAGGACGATGAGCGCACAGGCTGATGCACTGGAGAGACTGCGGAGGGTCCAGGAGATTCTTGAGACGCTGAAGGAGAGGGACGCGGAGTTCTCCGAGCGTTTGATTCGCCACGAATACGAGAGCGCCGAGGCTCGCTCCGCTCTGGCGGCTCGCATCACCGAGATGACCCAGAAAGCCGAGACCCCCGCCGCCGTTCCCGAGCATCCGCGCGGGCTCTGGTCTGAGGTCGTCTCAACCCGCCACGGTCAACTCCTCGTTTTCTCCATCGCAGTCGCGCTCCTCGCGTGGTCGGGAGTGCCGATCAAGCGGTGGGTGTCCAGTGTCTCCATCCCCGCCGTCCAGGGCGATGGGGCTGATGATTCGGAGGCCGAGCATGGGATCCCCTGACACCATCGTCGTCCACCACTCAGCGTCCTCCACGTCCACCACGGTCGAACAGATCCGGGGCTGGCATCGGGACAAGGGCTGGCGCGATATCGGGTATCACTGGCTCGTCACAGACGCCCCCGGAGAGGGTCCCACGCTCCACATGGGGCGGGATCATGACCTGGATGGGGAGTGGGAGGCGTGGGAATATGGAGCCCATGCGAAGGGCCACAATTCGCACACCATCGGGATCTGTCTTGTGGGCTCTCACTCGGACTACGCCCCATCTGAGGAGGCTCTCACGATGCTCCACGGGTGGCTGGTGGCGATCTGCTTGAACTGGGGTCTCACCGCTGATGATGTGCGGGGCCATCGGGAGATGGAGGGGGCCTCCACGGAGTGTCCTGGGACCTATGTGGATATGGACCAGATCCGAGAGCGGATCAGAAAGGCTATGGAGCCATCATGAGCGAGCGTCTGAAGTCAAGGAAGTTCTGGATCACCCTCCTCGGGTCGGTCCTCGTCGTCGTCGTATCGGCGGTGCTCGACATTCCACCGGAGCAGGCTGAGACAGCCATCCAGGGGATCGTGGGTGTGGTCGCTCCGTATCTGCTCGCTCAGGGCTACGCAGACGCGAAGGGCTCATCATGAGCAAGGCTCTCAAGCGTGCGGGGCATGAGGCGAGAGCGGCGGATCTTGTGGCCGAGAATTGGCCCGAGGCCCGTGGGTTGCTCGGTGATGTGCTGGCGGATCTGGCTGAGGAGATCGACGGTGAGAGCCAGTTCAGACAGGACTGGATCTTAGCTGGTGAGATCGCCTATCGCATAGACCAGGGGCTCGTTCTCGCGGACCCCATCGCTGAGGCTCTGGATGGCGTTGTGGCTCACTTCGTGGCTCTCGCCATCATCGGGGCGTGGCGTCTGGCGAGGCGTCAGACCAGAGGACGTGAGAGGCGTCTGGAGAGGATCAAGACCCGACTGGAGAGGGACGATCTCCCGGCCTCGATTCGTCGCAATGCCGAGCGGCGGAGGAAGCGTCTGGAGCGCAAGCTCTCACGCTAGAGCGTCCACACACAGGGAGCGCGAGAGACGCGATCTCCTGGACTCTGAGAGCCTAGCCCGTGCGGACACCTTGACGACGGTGGAACGCTCTCTCCCGAGGGTTGAGGCCACCTCTCGGGGGAGCATATCCAGGAGGTCCATCATCAGGACGTAGGCTGTGGATCTGGCCTCCCAGATTCGGGATCCTCTCGCGCTCCCTCTCAGGTCGGACTCATCGACCTCGAAGACATCACAGATGATTGAGATGATGACTCCCGCTCCCTCGGCGGTGTCTCTCTCCTCCTCAGCCTGTATAAGCCTCCGCCGCATCTCGGCTCTGTGGTTCGCCTCCCTCTCTCTGGTGGCTTCGAGGAGGCATGAGATCGCGTCCGTCTCATCCATGAGAGCGAGAGCGGAGATGATCGCGTCTCTCATCACGTCAGGATCTCCACGGATATCTGAACGTGAGGATGCTCGTCTCTCGCTGCGTAGCGGGCTTCTCCCGAGTATCGGCAGACCATCCGGTCATCCTCAATGACGCCAGCCTTCGTGAGAGCGTCCTCAGCGAGCTTGTGGACGTTCGTGGCGTCTGGAGTGCTCATGTATGGCTGGGAGGCCCCAGAGAGCCTCTCAGGGCCACAGGAGCACGCTCTGACGTGGTGACAGTCCAGCCGCTTGGGTCTGGCGAAGACTTGCGAGACGGAGACGCTCAGAGGCCCGCTCAGGGGCTCTCCCTTGTACGCCTCTCGCATGATGCGGATCGCGTTGGTCTGCCACGCCCGTCCTGGGTTCGCCAGACGTGTGGAGACTGCGACCTTCCCCCGTCCGAGGTGTCTCCCTGTGTGCTGGGTCCTCCATCCGCAGGGGCTCCCGGGGATGGTGAAGATCAGCACAGAACGAGCACCACTCCCCCCTCATCGCTCCACTCATCGCCATCCTGGATGAGGTGGGGAACCTCTCCGAAGCATTCGGAGCACATGGCGAGGAACTCGCTCACGCTCTCGTAGGTTCCACCGTCTCGGTCGAATCGATCACTCACGCACTTGATCATCTTCTCTCTCCTCCGGGGCTCCGTTGCCCTCACCACCTCAACCCCGACCGGGGACCGGTACGGGGTGGAGTGGGTGGGGGTGTGGGTTTAGATGTCGCGGGTAAGGCTCTCGAAGTCTGGCTCTGTCGATGGGATAGCCATCACGCTCCCCATCCTGATGCTGTCACAGAACATCACAGCCAATTCGTAGACCTCTCGGTCAACGCTGTCCCTGCATTCGTTCGCGGTGAGGGCGATGTAGTCTCGACTATTGTCCTCTGCGGCGAAGTCATGAATCAGGACGGCGAAGGTATCGGTGGTGCGGGTCATGGTCTCTCTCTCCTTCGGGGTGCTTCGTTGCTCCCAGTGATGAAGTTATAGGACACCCCAAAACAATATGCAAGCGGAAGGAGAAAGAAAACTAAAAGAAGCCCCACCACAGTCTCCCGGGTGGGGCTCCCTCAAGCGTTTAGAACGGGATGTCATCCTCAACGGTCTGATGTTTGATGCCCCCTCCTCCGGTGTATCCGCTCCCGTAGCCTCCCCCGGCTGGCCTCGAACGGTCCCCGCTCTGGGAGTATCCTCCATCATCTCGGGGTCGCCTCTTGAGGGGGCCTTTGACGGAATTGCAGTTGATCTCCAGGGTGGTCCGCTTGCTCCCGTCCTTCCCCTCCCACTCATCGGCGCTGAGTTC
>UEXM01000596.1_pt1 | contig 18689 bp, 6 predicted proteins | sample 1796661 | NCBI WGS metagenome assembly UEXM01 (sample SAMEA4772469, study PRJEB27181) | metagenome | reverse complement strand
ATACACTCTCCAACTGTATCCCCACCGTGTGAGTCCTGTGTTATCAACATTGAGAAGAACATCTCCACTGTTTCCTGTGCTTCCTGTGTAGTCTACAACTGCGAGTCCACCACCACCATCGGGGAAGTTTGGAATTGCTCCAGTTCCACCAGCAGTCGCTCCAATCTGAACAACACCCGAACTATGAATCTTCATTGCAAGAGTGGCGCCAGTTAAGTTTCCTGTGATGAAATCTAAAGTTCCTCCACCAGCAACTGCAAGTGCTAAGAGTTGACTATTTTGTCCATTCTCTCCAAGGAATGTTCCTGCTGATGCACCGAAGTGTGAAGAACCAATTTGAATGTATGCACCAGTTTTTCCAGTTCCACTTCTCAGTACCTGAAGGTTTGCTTTCGAGGTTATGTCACCACCATTGCTGATTAGTACACCGGAACTCGCACCTACACCAAAGAGGTTGACTCCTGCTCTTGAGAAGAAACCACCGGAGGTTCCTGCGGTTCCTGTCGAAACTAAGTAATCTGAGTCGATTGCAGAATCATGTCCGAGAGAAACTTTAGCATTCGTGTCGTATGAAAGAGCAGTCACATATGCAGGGGTCAGCGGAGTTGAAAGTGAGGTGTCATATGAAGAAATATTCATGGTGTTATCACTGCCCTGATGATGAATCTGTCCTCGTTTACTATTTCCTTCCATGAATGAAAGGTAAGCACCTTGACCACTTGCTGGATCTAGTTCCAAAGCAACTGAACCGCTGGTAGATTTCAATTCAGCGAATGCGTTAGTGGTGGATGAAATAGCACTGAGTAGCATTTGTGAGTTTGTATTATGCGCCTGTCCAACACCAATTTGAAGAGGTCCTCCTATAGTCAAACCACCATGAACTAATGCTCCTCCACCGACTTCGAGGGTTGCACCCATCTTACCGATAGCAGTTCCTGCACCGTTTCCACCAGTACCAATTGCAACATTTACTGCTGAACAACTTGCACCAGTTGCGGCGTCACCAGACCAGAGTACGGTTGGTTCTGCCTGTCTAAAGAATCCAAGTGTTTTTCCTGTTCCATGAACCATCATAACTTCACCGGAAAGACCTGCGGTTACTGGTAGGTTATATCCACCGAGCGTGGCAGTTACACCAAGAACGCTTGCGAATACTCCTTGTGTTGCACCGTAGGTGTACATATCACCGGCAACAGAGAAATTTCCTCCCTGAACATCAAGAGAACATCCACTTCTTGGTGCATTTCCTCCGATTGCCAATCCATAGTGAGTCATATTGTGATATAAAGTCTGTGTCGCAGAAGCGTTATCGAAGTAGAATCCTATTCTTCTGGAAGGTCTTACCATACTTGGTGCAGAGTTCCAAAGAACAAGTTCTTCGGAATTGTGTCCGAAGTGTGAACCTGTTCGTCCGTGTTGAGTTGCAGCGGCACCCTGAAGGAACATATAAGAACCATCTTGACTTTGTGAATTCTTGACAACTAATTGATCATAATTCGAGTGATAAATTGCGGCAGTGCTTCCCTGTGTCGCTCCTAAAAATACCTTACCAGTTGTGCTGATACGCATATGTTCAAGAGTTGCACCGACAGCACTTTGTGATGTGTGAACAACTAAATCTTTGTTGTCCTTGGAACTCAACCCATCAATATTCGGAGTAATCTTTTCATATACCGAACCACTGTGTCGAATCATTTCATTAACCGCAGGACCGGCATCAGCAACATTGTTCAGTCCTTCAAGTGAAAGATTGACATCAATACCTGTTACGAGTGCTGCTCTTGCTTCCGAAGAGATACGAATGATGTACTCAGTAACCAGATATGGTTGCATGTTGTTTTGTGCTTGTCCTTCACCAGAGATGTTTGCACTGACAGCACTAAGGTCTACGGTGGTTGTTGCTGAATCGATAGAAGCGGCAGAACCACTCAAAGAGTAACTTCCACCACTCAATGTTGCTGATGGGAGTGCGCCACCATTTGCTGTATTAACAGTGATGCCGGTTCCCGTCGGCCTGCCGGTGCAGACGGCGGTATGGAATCCCTGATGGACAAGCGCCCAGTGATTACTTCCACAGTTGGTGTTGTTTGAAGCATCACCGGATCCGTCAGATTTTTTTGCGTTCGCCGTACCGGAATACGAATCTGGAAAACTACCGGCGGAGAAATTCAATGAAGCGGCAGAACCACTCAAAGAGTAACTTCCACCACTTAGAGTAACGGTTGTCGATGCAGTTGCTATTCCTGACAACGAACCATCGATTTCAGCAGGAAGTTCAGTTGTCAAGAGAGTGTGTGCTGCCTGACCACCGATTTTACCACGATACCATTTCTGTTGTAGAACATCCTCAAGACTCTGTGTTCTCGAAGTATCTCCGTGGTTTGCACCGACTGGAACTCTGGAACGCAAGTCTGGTTTGTGTACATACGCAACTTCATTCTTTGCTACTTTGAGAGTAGAACCATCTGCTACTTTGAGATTTCCAGGTCTAGTTCCTCCCTCGTCGGTTGTAGTATTTCCAAAAAGTGGTCCAGTTGAAATGTTTCCTGATGCCTCATCTGTCACCTGAACCGAAACATGAATTGTTCCTTCTGCTGTGTCTTTAGAAACTACCGTTCCCTTCGCAACAGTTTCTACAAGACCGATACCACCTTCTGGACAGGTATCTCCCGGCATACCACAAGGTCTATGAATATCCTGTTCGACTACATCCCCAACAGAAACAACCGACAAATCTGCAATATTACCAGAGTTATCTGTAAGTGTTAATTTCTGAGTTGCTCCGTAGTTCCAAGAAATTCGAGGATATACTTCTGCATACCTTGCAGTGTCAAGTGTTCCACCATCACAAACCGACCAACCTGCGGGAACATCTGAACTTGCACCTGCATATGGATAAATCGTTCCGACTGGAACAAGTCCATCAAGACTGACGGTTGCTTCACCACCAATTACTGTTCCGAGGTAGTTCATCACCAAACCGCTTGTGTCTGAACGACGAACAAGAACAGGTTTAATTACATGCCCTGCTACGCTAGGTGGATCAGTTGTTAGATTTCCTGCTGTCTCACTTGAGAGAAAGTAAACTTCGTCTGCTGTGTTTCCTGTGGTTGTAATCTCGGTTAAACCAATCTCACCTTGATAAACCAAAACAAAAGTAGAACTATCAACTACTCGTTCAACAATACCAGAAACTTCTGCTTCCATCGAAGAGATTGCTTTTGCAGCAGTAAATCCACCGTCACCATCGCTATGGTTGACATCATAACGAACAACAGAACCAGCAGTAAATCCGTGTCCTGCTTGGCTCACATTGTTTCGAATTGACTTACCGTCAATTACTCCGGTAATCAGTTTTAATGCACTAGTTGACATCTATTTTTGTCTCCTGAACTCTCATATGTATGCCTCAAAATTCTGCTTCTGCGGTAAAGTGGAAACCCCAGCGACCTCGCATGTTCTGGGATTCGGGGGTGATGTTGTTCTGAACTTGAAGCGTACCAAAACCATTTTTAGTGGATCTGCTACCATTTTCAGCAAGATCACCAAGCACCATTACCTCACCATTTCCTCTTCCGTCGAAATTGGCCGGGTTGTGCCAGTCTCCACCACTTTCATCAGGTCCATTTATGTTTCCTTCTACACCTCCAAAGGAGAAAATTCGAACTAATGGGGCATGTCTCATGGGGGTTCGATACATGTGTCCCATTTGAAGGTTTGGACCAACTGTTCTATCACTTGATGATACACAACTAACCTCTGGTGAATAGTTTGTTTTGGTGGTAGTATCTTTAGAACCTGTACAACCAAACGGACCATGCGATTGTTGGTAATATCTTTCACATCGTCTTTGTTCCTCAGTCAAGTCGCGGGAATCAAATTCGGTTTCGGTAGAACCTCTTTCGAACTGCACTTGTGCAATATCAAACTCTCCTTGCCATCGGAGGTCTTTGTCGGAATCTCCTCCTGCTCCGTATGTTGCGGGGACGGGTTGAATTGAAACATCAATGAATCCTTGACCGGGAATTGCACCACCACCGGATAGAAGTTGCCAACTTGAAGGTGGAACATCGACTCCATCTACAGGAGATCCTGATTCGTTTCCTGCACATACTCCTGCAATGTTTGGAACATCGAATGTATAAACATACTTTGTCCATGATGTGTTTAGTTTGAAGGTTGGTGACTGTAAGTCATCATACATTCGGTAATTTAATCCTGCACCACCGTCTGAGGAAGAAGTTCTATAGTCTCCGGTTCCACACGCAAGTCCTCTGAGCATAACATATGCACCATCTAGAGTTGTTGCAGTCCCTGCACTTCTTCTTGCCCAGAATGAAATTGTTGCCTTCTCATTATGAACTGTATCTACACCTTCGATTCTTTGACTAATTCCTGGTCCAGTAACACCACCAGTTGTTCCTGATTCGTTTGTTTGTGTGCTTGTGAGGCGTAGATAGTAAGTTGCAGGTTTTGATTCTGCGTGTGTTCTTTGTAGAACGGGAAGTGTGTCGTTTGCTTTTGATAAAGTAAATCTGTGTCTGGACGCTCCACCATTTGTGCCATCATTATTCCACTCTGTGTAGTGTAATAGTCCCCAACGATCTGCAAAGAATCTTCGAGATGAATACTGAGCAGCGGAGAGTCTATCACGAAAAGCACCACCAATCTCATTTGAATTTGCCTGAAATCCATCTGCACTTCTTCCTGCTTGATGATTTCCGGTATCACTCACTTCATCGCTGTGTACTCTTTGCCAGAAGTCGAAGTTTCCGTTGATGAATAAGTTTCGTCCTGCGTCAAGAACGGTTGTGATTCCAGGTCCACCACTCGCTTCTCCTTCTTTCACCTTGATGATGTATCGAAGTCCGATGTAGGGTGTAAGAATGTTGTGAGCATTCGATGCGGCAGAACCACTGTTCGTACTAACCGAACCACTAATACTATGACCGTGGGATCCAAGGTCTGTGCTTACTACTACACCATCAACATTCCCATATTGAGCATTTTTTCCAAGAAAATCGTTATCCGCACCTTCAAAGTCAGACCCGGCGATTTCCTCCCATCCATAATCAGTCTTCGTATGTGTTTTTACATTATGACTGTGGGATCCAAGGGCTGTGTCACTAACTGAAAAATTATCATTGTGACTGTGACTCTTCAATCCACTCTCTGCTGAAGAAAGTTTGTGAACCATCTCACCACCCTGTTCGCCAAGAGTGATTCCGTGAGTCAGAGGTCCCAAAGAAGAATCAAAGGTGAGTCCATATGGTGGTGAACCGTCTGGGTTGTCTACATTTTGACCAATAATAAATCTGTTACGCAAGTCTGGAATTCGGAATTGTCCGAGAGCATTTAGACTTTCTTCTGTTTCGTCTGGAACTGCAACACCATTCCCATCAACATCATGTCCTGCAAAGAGATAACTGTGTCCAATTTCTCCATAGAGTTCTGGATACTGTGATTGTGAAATCAAACTACCATCACATAACATCCAATCTTCCGGTGCAGAGTCTCCTGTGCCTGACCATGCAACAATTGAAGCGAGTGGAGATGCTACTACAGCATCACCACCTCCTCCGCCTCCGCCGCCTTGTCCTTGTCCGATGACTTCACCGACATAGTTAAGAAGAATAAGTTCTGTTGGACTAACCGAAACTGCAAATGGTTTCTTGACATGTCCATCAGTGAGCGGTGGAGTTCGAGTAAGACTATCACCTGAAAGTCCTAGTCCACCTCTACCATCAGGTGCGGAGTTAGCAGAAAGAAAGTAAACTCGTCCAGATTCAATTCCAAGATCCGTTGCAACAACACCAGACAAATCAAGTTTACCGTTCAGAGTAATATAGAATTTATCTCTATCTCCTGCAACATTTACAGTAGTTACCATACCAAGAACTTCTGCTTCTTCTCTGCTGTTTGCTTGTCCTCTTAGCCACACACCATTTGTATAGAAGTTTGTATGTGTGACTCCTGCATTGTCACCCGACCATCCATAATTAACATCTCTGTCAAATCGAACCAAGTCACCAACTACGAAGTCATTTGTTTGAGTGATGAGAATACGGTTTTGTACTTGCTCTGTGATGTCACTTGCGGCGTCTGGAACCAATGCACCACGATAATTTACAATCAATGCTCTGTCGCCTGTTGCACCTGTAAGTGGTCCGATTGGATCAAGTGCAACTAGAACTGGTTTGTTGATATGATTTGCTGTCGTCGGAGGAATCGATGTGATTTTACCATGAGCAGATGTAGAGAGGAAGTAAACACTTCCAGGCGAAAGAGTTTTACCCTTAGTATCTGCACCAATTTCTTCGTTGATGTCTCGGAAGTCTCCGATGACTTCTCCCGAGTATGCAACCTCAAAAGTGTTTCCTGATACCTTGGTAAGAATACCAACTGCTTCTGCACCTACTTCTGTGTTTGCAATTCCAAGTGTCCATCCATCGGAGCCAGGACCAAGAGAACCGTCATATCTTACAACCGCACCAAAACTAAATCCGTGTTCGGTTTTGCTCACTGTTCTTGTTATTGAACCATTGACAAGTCTAGAGAATGATTCATTAGTTATACCGTCAACTGCTCCCCGAGTTCCAAGTTCAAGGACTGGATAAATATTTCCAGCAGTGCTTTGAATAGAAAGTTTGTGATTGTTGTTACCATCACCTGGTCCAATAAGGACACCAGTTCCACTATTTCCTGCTTGTTTCTTATTTGTGTGGAATCTATAAGTATTGTCTTCAGATACGAACCATGCGTCTTTTGTAAGTCCGAGGTGGGGTCCTTCGACATACCAAGTTCCGGTAGGTCCAAATGAACCAGTTCCTCCATATGCATCTGGTTTCCAGAGGAAAGATGCAGTATGTCCTTCATTTCGAAGAATTTGTAATCCACCACCACCAACAGCGGCGATAGTAGAATCAGCAGAACCAGAACCACCACCGGATGCACTAGAACCTGCATAAGTTGCACCAAGCATGATGGTGTAATCATCAATTGAGAATTCGTTTGCGTTGATTACAGTGTAAGCACCATTAAATGTAACATTACCAGAGAAGGTAACACCTTTGGTAACATGTCCTGAATGTTCAATGACGGTTTCGCCGTCATCTTTCATTCCAACAGAAATACCGTCTCCACTTACACCAGTGTAGACTTTCATGCGATTCAACTTGTTAATGATGCCCGCATTCGTGACTTCACGCCATTCATTAAAGGTATCACCAAGTGTGATATCTGGAATCTGATATCCTATGCTGTGTGGTCCTGTTGTCATTTAATTCTCACCTTTAATTCTTCGACCATTTCTCTTAGTTCAGAAAGTTCTTTCTTTAAACTATGTATCTCATTTTCTTTGCTCGAAATTTGTTTTCTGCGAAGTCTGTGTTCTTCTAATGCATTTTTATCTCTTTTGAGTAATGCATTAGAATGAGTGTCTCGAATATAGTCTATTCTCTTAAACATCAACTATCCAATGCTACAATTCTTAAATCTTTTACTAATGGAACATTTGCGGAGTTACTTGCATACAGGCAAATCTTTACCGCAAAAGATTTAATTGCGTCTTGATCTTCCGTGGGGATTTCTGATTCAGGAAGAGTGTATGAAACTTCCCTGAAATCAAATTGATTATCAGATATAAAGTCATTTGAAGAGTTTTCAACTTCCATTTGCACATAACCAACATCATCAAATTCTGCTTCATTTGCACTTGACGATATCTTTGCATATACATCAACACTTACATCTGCGGTTGCACCTTGCTTATTTAAATCAAGGAATACTTTAATGTTCTTTGATTCGAATCCGTCCTCCAGAGTAACTCTTCTTGAGATATACTTTGCATTTGCAGAGTTTTTATCACCAAAGGCGGGAAGTTCATCAGTAGAATTTGTTAGATTATTTACAACATTTTCAATTGCAACCACATTACTATATGCTAGGTCTACAACTGGTGTTATTGGAGATAAGTTATTTACTGCATCAACGGAAAGGGTTGTCCGAATAGTATTCTGTGAAACTCCAGAACCAATTGTACTTGTTGTAGAAAGATCATTGTTTGTGTTTTCAATTATGTCTGTATTATTATCAAACATAGCAAGATGTTTTACACGGGTTCCAGAAGGAACAATCGAACTTGTATTGAACCTATATGAATCAATATTAACAATGGAACTATTTGAGACATTTGTAAGAACAACAGAAGTATCTGGTGTTGCCTTAAATACACATCGATGTAGTTTATACTTCAGTGTCAAGGTATTATCTACTTGAGCCGCTCTGTTATTCGAAGAGCGGAAAACAGGTCCAGAATATACGGGGGAAATAATTCTATTCAGATTATCTGATGCTACTTCCCCAACAACCCCACCATGAACTTCAAAGTCACTACTGTTCGCACTAAGGCAGATTGCATATTCGCCTGGTTCTAAGAAAACAGGAGAAGTAAATTTAAAGTTGGTAGAAGTAGTTGCATTCTGTCTGTCGAATGTAACTCCAGCATCTCCCGTTCCAGACTTCCAAACTTCGGAGAAAGGAATAACTGCGGAAGGAGAAGGCGAACCGCTGAATGATTCTCGAATGTCAAGTTTTACTGGAATTGTTTCATGTGCATTTCCAAGATACAAATCAATGGAATCTAAGAATAGACCATTTGGATATGAAATATCATCAACATAAAATACCTGTGACATTGGATCTAACCAATTCGTATATTTGGAAAGATTTAGATTCTTTTCCTTTGCGAATGGATTTCTTATTACCTTTTCACTGTTCGCTGTGATTCTTCGGAGATGGAGTGGTCTAGTAGATACAACAGAACCATTTCGCTTTGGTGTCAATCCATGTGCATAGAATATTCCATCTGCACTGGTTATTGCGTCTGCAATTCTATTTTGACTATCGTTTGTGAATCTGAATAATTTATCACCCGTCTCGAATGTGTTCGAAGGAATGGTGAATGTAATATTACTTAAACTTCCATCCCAACTTGTTGTAAATGGTCCGTATGTACCGTTTTCATCTACACAGTTTGCATCCACACTAATGTCATCGAAAAAGGCATATACTTGCGTGAGTGGTTTCATTCCATAAGCATTTACTGTGATGGTTCGTTCTTCAATAAACGGAGCAATACTTCTGTCAACAATCTTATCATCAATTCTTGTCTTGAGATGCCCCGGAAGATTTCGAATATTTAATCCAACTCTATTTTTTTCTTCTCTGGTAGTAGAAGCATCTCTCGTTACAGAAGAAATGTTGTTTTCGGTTTTGTTTGTAACAACAACAGAAGAAGTCTTCACTCTTGCTTCATTTAAGAAAACATTTCCCTTCCTGTCATCAAGCAAATTATCATCAACTGCATCAATTCCATACCAGATACTTTCCCAGTCGTTCCACTGTGTTCCGAATCCCTTGAGATTATTTACAGAGGTAACTTTCCAGTTATCATTTTCTCCCTGAGTATTAATCTTTACTGTTGGTCTGGAAGAGGTATCAAACCACTTGCAAACCGAAGGACTCAGTTTTACTGTTCCTATCCAGTTAGTAAGATTAAAGGGATTTACTTTGAGTAATGTATTGCTTGCTGGTTGATTGATATATTCTGCTGAAGGTCCCTGAATGAATGTAAGAAGACCATCATCGCTTATTTCTAAGTTTGTACCAGAATCAATAGTAGGAGTATTTAGTTTTACTTCTACTGCTTTGAATGATGGTCTTAGGTGTCCCTTTTCATAATCGATTGAACATTTATAATCAATATGACTTACATCACCAATATTATGTCCTCTAAACCCATCAACAAGAATACCATTTTTAAATGCAGGATCGGTATTACTACCGGAGGTATAAATTACCCTCGAATCAATTTCATTTTCAAGAAGAGAAAGAGTAGTGAAGTATTCAATATCATCGAGTCTATTTTCTACTCTTCCCAAATCTTTCATTGTGTATCGTTTATTCTCAATCAGTTTAATTCCAACATCACTCGGATTGTGTGTGTACGCAGGAACAGTTAAACTGTACAATGTCATTGAATTGTCTCGATCGGCAGGAGGTTTTGGAACAATCGCATCCACACCTTCGATTACATCAAACACAACATCGCCATTTAGTTCATTATTGATAACCACTTTATCAATTCGTGAAAGATAATAATCATAAGTTCCCTGAACCGGAAGTAATAAACTTGAGGTTGGTTTTGTATCTGGTACTCTTGCGACAGTTGTTTGACTGTCAACTGAGTGTCTAAAGTCTATGCAATTTGCAAGAGAGAATGTCTTTCTTAGATTCTTACTTGTGTATAGAGGAATGTCGTCGTATGTACAACCACCGCCGTTTACATTATCACTGTCATATGAATCAACAGTAAATGGTCCCGGTCCACCTAAGTGTTGGAAGTATTCATAATTTACAGTAAGTGCTGGAGCAGAAAGACCATCAGCACCATAGTGATGCTTTACACTTTCTTTTACATACAACCTTCCCTTAAGATATTCATTGTCTCTTTGACCATTATCAAACAACAAATCATCAGAAGGATCAAAAGTTTTCTGTTCAGCGTTTTGATCATTTTCGTCTGCACTTGTTCCTGCGATTGATTTGATTTTAAAGATATCTGAATATGGGAATTCATAATAGATGTTTTCGTTTGCGTCCACTTGTCTTACAAGTGGTTCTGTTCCAGAATCACCCAGTGGTTCAATTTTACTTGTTTTGTTGTATTGCAGAGTCTTCTTACGAATAGAATTTGAGGATTGTCCGGTTGTATCTTTACATGTTACTGTCGCTACAAGAATATAACTTAATCCGTCTGGAATATCAACAACATCAAAACCCAAGTTAGAAACAACTAAATTTTCTCCATTTTTCGTAAAGACAGCATCATTAACCAAAGTTGTTTGGTGAGTAATTTCACTCCCCACTGTAGAACTCTTCTGCTCAAAGATAAAGAATTTACCGGCATCTGTATTTCCTCCTACAAGACCAACGCTGTCAAATTCGAATTTAGTGGAATCAAGGTCAGTTAGACTAAAGGAAAGTTCTCCAGAGTTTTCAGTTGCTGTTACGAGTTTTGATATTGTCTTCTTGAATGAATATTTTAAATCTGAAAGACTTTTTATTGCACTTCCTGTTTTCAATGGAAACAGCAGAGTGTTTTCGTCTCTTGAGTGTGGACCTAAACCATCAGGTCCCACTAGACCAGTGTTGTCAATAATACTAAAAAGAAGTTCAGAGAGTTGGTTTGTACCATTCCCTGCGGCATAAATTGAATCTACAGACGAAATGAGTTGTCCTGTTTCTAATTTAATATCGTAGACATAAATTCTAAAATTGTTATCGGTATTTCTATCAATCTTATGAATTTTTGCAGTTCCGATTGTTGTGGGAGTAGCATTTTCATCATTCCCGTCATTTTGCTTAAGAACTACATCGACTGCTTTTTTATTAATGTCATTTCCTGCGGCACCAAACAACCAGTACGCAGCACCACCCCCGGAACCATCAGGTTGATTATCTGAGGCATTATTAATGACTCCCACAAAATAATTACCATGATTGGAGTCAAAGGAACCAGTGAATGTACCTGTATTTCTTCCTTTTCGCAGTGGAATATATTCCGTGGTTTGAGTTTCATATTCATGTCCGAATACATATGCTTTACCGGGTAACATACCAACTGCTAAGTAGTCTGCACTACCACCAGCATAGACTCCCCGATTCGTTCCCTGAACAAGATGTTCTCTGATGTCAACACCAAATGGTTGAACGGTATATGAACCTGACTCGTCGTAAGTTCTTCTTGCAAGAGTCTTTTCAAGTTCTGCATAATCAGTTTTATCTAATTTGTAAGTGATGTTTCCATCGTCAAATCTAAGTAGTTCAATAAAGTCTTGATTGTCTGTTGCAGTAGAACCCGCTCCTGCTCGGAACTCAAGTTCCAAATTAATTTTATATCTGTCTCCGCCTGGAGCATTGAAGTTATAAGAACCAGATGAAGGATCTCTGAGAGTTTCATCTTCACCTGATGTTACATTAGTTTTTGAAGTATTAAGTCCTACTCTACAGGAAGGATTTTCGAATGATCTAATTCCATCTGTATTTGTTTTGTTATAAGGAACGGTATTTGATTTCTGATTTTTTACAAAAAATCCATCTGTGTAGAATACTCCATCATCCACAGAAACCAAATTTGCTTTTCCGTTGACTGGCCGGGTATCGGTAAGACCGGATGCCGCAGTTGCTGCCATTACTGAATAGTCTTCAGAAAGAATAGTTGATTCTAGCAATGCACCTGTGGTTCCGGTGTGTTCTGTGAACTGACTTCCTGTAATAAATTCAACAAAAGCAACGAAGAAATCGTCATTATTTCCTCCACCAGCAGAATCAATCACATGAATAACTTTTGCTCTTGTGTCTATTTGTCCAGACACAAGATTACCATCTTCCCCAGTAGGACCCCGTTCGATAAGTTCATAGTCTAGAATTTTAGTAGGATCAACAGTAACAACAGTTCCGTCGTTTTTCGTGTAAGTTTTATTCAAACGAACGAAATCAACCTTACGAGTAATAGTACCTGCACCGAGAACTTTGCTTCCGTCTTCAAATACATGATCACCAAACCTCTGTACTTGCTTCTGAAGAATCGTCTGTGCTTGGGTTAACTCTCTTGCCTGTACGGCATATCCAGGCCTAAAGAGAATACGAAGAAAATTCTTGTCTTCATCGTAGTCATCATAATAAGGACTAATGTTAAATACTGTTTTATCTGCCATATTCTTTAATCCTACTCCGTTTGATTAGAACCCAATTACAATCTTGTATTCTTCGTCTTGTTCTATGCTACGAGAAATGGGTCTTATATTCTGTATGTATAATACTTCTCCTGATGTCAAATCAATTTCCGAATGTTCAACTTCAGTTATTTCCCATCCCTCATTTTCGTTAATTGTCATTTGTCCCGTGAAGAAAGTTCCAACAACATCAGTGATATATGCATCTGCCTGTGTTGCACCTTCTGATCCTCTGAGAACATAATCTAAAACCTTTCCGGTGGCGTTTGGAATTCCTGTAGCGGATATAAAATCTTGAGTTATACCAGCATCCTGAGCAAATCTACCGTCATTTATTGAAGGAACTGGTGATGTTCCATCAGTTGAACTGATTAGGAGTCTTGTCGCTGTCGTATAAACTGGATTTAAATTTTCGTCGATTTCTGCGGGAGAAATTCCCATGAGTCTTCCATAAGAATGATATGTTTGTGTTGGAACACCTTCTCCTGTACTTTCTGTCAGAGTGACAAACCCGGATGTTCCTCCATGAATTCCTTCTGCTGTACTTTGAATTGTGAATTGTTTGAAAAGTTCTCCACCCTTGAGTCCAAAACTTGAATCACTTTCATTCCAAGACCAATATGCGGCACTGACTCCTGTGGTTTCATCATTACCATCATATTGATATTGTCTCACATAATCTGCTGTAACGGAATCTGTAAAAGATTCTTTTGTGACTTTGATTACAAGTTCTCTGTGAACAGGATCCCAAGACTCAACAATTCCTTCTCCCTTTACATTTGTAATACCTGCGGGTGGATATCCTTCTCCCCAAGTTCTAACAGAATCTTGAGTTGCAGTTGCTCCAACTATAAAATCTCCACCCACCAAACCACCTGCATCGGTTGCATTTCCAAAACTTGCTCCAAAAACATATCTAACATAAGTGTCAACGAGTGAACCTTGAATTAAATCCCCCTGAATGCTTTCTACAATTAAACTGCCGTTTGCTGTTGCACCAACATTTGGAATCCAGTCTAAAATTCTTGCAGTACCAAATGATTCTTCTCCAATGATATAATTATCCTTGATGTATGTACCGTTCTCTCCATATGAATATGGAGTTACAATACCATTCGGTTTTGATATATTTAATTTTGTTTGTCTCTTATATTCTTTTCCTGCAATACCCGCAGTAATACCATACCTTAATGAATTAAGATTAGGATTCTTAATAATACCAAATTGCCGATATTGATTTGCAGTTCTTAGTTTTTGTTGCTCATCACGGTTCACGGAAAGAACAATCATAACTTTACTCGATTGTAGTTCTTTGATTGGATTGCTTCCGTGTCCTCCTCTTGGAGAAATAATTGCTCTTGCGGTTGGTATTTGTCCCGAAACACCAGAGTTAAATCCTCTAGGAAGTAATCCCCCATCCTCATCGCCAGGAAATTCTATCCATGCCTTTGTATATTCCTTTCCCCTAGAGATAGGAATAACAGAAGAGATTTTTAAATCATCATCCACTTCTGTTCGAAGGGTTGCATTTCTTCCGTCCCCGAAAATATTCACAGGAGGAAGTATTCTAAATCTAGTTGGTGTCTGTGTGCTTGCTCCCAAAGTTCTGGAGAAAGGTGTATTCACAGAAACAAAAGCAGATTCATTAAAGAAATCCTCTCCATTAGGTCCAGAATATCCACCAGCACCAGCAGCGGTAAACCCTGTAATTCTTCTTAGTTGACCAACATCTGGTCCTTCTCCTGCAACAGTGAGGACATCCATTCCAATTAAATCATCTTGAGGATCAATACCAGTGATGACACTGGCGTTTACTGCTATTGTTGTTCCGGCAACTGCGGTTCCGGCAATAACATCATCATCACTTGAACCATATATTTTGTATTTAATTTGCTCGGTTTCCCCGAGTGGAGTTGATGCCACATATGGAAGATTGCTTGACTGGGTACTTACAACTATTCTATCAATGGAACCGTCGATTGAACTTCTCTGGGATGCTAGTTGTGTTGCGTTTTCGTCTTCATCTGCATTTGTAACATATTCAATAGGAATGTATTCTCTAGTAAGAAAGGTTCTTGCAGTTTCTGATACCTTTCCTAAGAATTTCCATTTATAACCATCATCACCAGATGCTTTAATTTCTGGTTCTGTGTGGGTTGGTTTTGAAGTAGATTTTGATCCTGAACCATTTTCAATACACTTATACAAGTTATATTCGTCTGTCATTGTATAAAATTGTTTATCAGACATATCAGTAGTATCATCATATTGAGCATACACTGCACCAGAAATCCAATCATAACGATCAACAATATGAAATAGATTTGTTCTATCTATTCTCTTAATACCATATGAGTTTCTTATTGAAGAATAATTCGATTCTGTGGAGTCAACTAAAGTATCTGGACTTGTATCTACAGCCCACCCGTCTACTTTTCCAAAGAAAATAAAGTATTGATCATCAGAATTTACAGAAAATTCTTCCATGAGACTTTCCGCAAAATCAGTTCTAAAGGTATTTTGTAAAGCGTTATTTGTTGCCATTTAATCTTTCCTAAATTACTCTATTATATAGTAGATAAGTTTGGACTACCAGATGTGCTTCCATAAGGAATACTATATTCTTTCGTTGGACTTCCATAATAAGCAGAAGTGTTTTCTGGATCCGAATGGAAGTGATTTCCAATCGGCATTCTGAAGAATGTTTTCAACGGAATGCTATCGAATGCCATTCCTGCTGGAATTCCATTTGTAAATCCACCTGCAATATATTGACCACTCAATCCTCTTGTATTTGGATGATGATATATCTCCCAGTAGTTATATGCTGTCAATCCTGTATAGTTTAGGTATTCTTGTGCGGCAGTATATCCCTCTGTTCCTGCTGTTCCCATAGGAATGTTTGTTGGTTCGTGTTGAATGAGTCCTGCTAGTGTTGTTCCTGCTCCGAGAGATTCGGATACAATTCCGCTCCCGTTTAGAATTGCACATATTTCAGCAGTCCATCCACCTGCGGCAGTTCCACTGACATGTCCTGCATTTGTAACACCGATGAGTTCTCCTAATTCCCCACCCGCAGGTCCACACCATCCATTTGGACGCATATCTGGCGTCTGAAGTAGGCAAAGAACACCGAGAACATCATTCGAAGTAGTAACACCACCAGTATCTCCTGTTCCATAAAATATATGAAACGATAATACTTCTCCGCTTGCACCCGATGTGTCACCACTTACTTGCAATCCAACAGGGAAACTCCCAGCAGTCAAACTTGGTCCTCGGACAATAAGTTTACCACCAGAATTTCCAAAACAATGGTAATTAGTAGTAGCGCCAGGATTATATCCAAACAGATATAAATCTCCTGTTCCACTTATATCACCATTTAGACCATCTTTTCCTCCAGTAAAGGTAGTATTTCCATTAACCTCAGTAACACCAGTTATTAAAGTTATCGCTGTGTTACCAGCAACTCCAGAAGTTTTCTGAGTTAGTGTGAAATTTGGTTGTGATTCATCAGCGATGGTATCGACAGTAGCGGGGAAAATTGTCATGTCTAATTCACCAGCATCAATTGCGGTTTTACAGGCTATGTAGAGAGCCTGTGTAGCCTTTCTGACGCTATTAATATCTCTGGTGTTAAGTTCCCATGTGTGATCGCCTCCATCAGAAGAAGTATCACCAAAGTTCTTAGTAGGGTCTGTGTGGAAGGTTACAGTTGAACCATCAGTATTTGTCAATATAAAATTTGTACCATCTTCATCATTTAAAGCCGCAGTTCCTATAATTGTCGCTGAAGCGTACTCACCCGCTCCACCAGACCATCCTGCACCAGGTCCGCTTGCAGGGGAGGTTACTCCGTTGTTTCGGAGGTTAGTTGTTGATAGCGAACGGTAAGGAGTATAGTGCCCAACAAGTGGGATTTCATATGCTTGATGTTCGCTGTGGAATGGTAGGTCGCTCTTCAATGACTTCATTAACGAAATGTTACCAAACATTTTCATTCCCGCAGGGTGAACTAATCTCTTTACGATATTTTTATATGAATCTAATGATACTTCCGCCTTAAGAACATAAGAGTAATCTTGATAATATTCACCATCCTGTATTCTTTTATTTGAACTCAGTTTACCATTATTGTTTTTGAAGTATCCGGCATACTTAACTAATGCCTTTGGGTACATCTTTCCCCGTCCCTGACCGTCTCCTCCTATAAACAAAATATCAATAGGTTCAACATAGTTTACACCACCATTATCAACCTCTGCTTTTTTAATTTCCCCCTTGAGAGAAACATCAGTTACTTTCGCTCGTCCACCTTCGCCTATTTGAAAATTATCAGCAGTCAACCCTTCTGGTGCAATTCCAAAATCTCCTGATTTATAATTTCTCCCCGCCGATTCAATTTGAACTTCGGAGAATAAACCATATACAATTTCGGTAAGCACAGTTCCATCGCTCAGAGTACAAGTTATCTTCTGACCGGAGATAAAATCACCAACTATGTTGTTTAAAAATAATTCTGTGACTTCATGAGTTCCAATGTTATATTGATGTACTCTGTATACTCTAGCAGAAGCATCCACTTTATTGGTGTTAGGATTTATTTGTTCAATTTTATTTGCGGACATCTTAAAGTTTCTTGTACCATTAATACTTGTAACTTTAATTGCTGATTCTTCTACCCAATTTCCATCCGATGCTTTTAAAATATCTACTTTTGGATAGTAAAAATCTAAAGCACTGTCATATAATACACGAAAAAGAAACTCATAAGAAGTTTCAGAACCTTTTGAGCGATAGAAGTCTTTTATGTTTTTTAGTAGAGTTTTTTCATTTACCATATTCCCATCAATATCAACTGCTAGTTTTTCTGGAAAATTTAATAAAAACTCTCTTTTGAAATGAATAATAAATTCATCTAATGTAGTATCAATATCATTAATGTCTTGTAAGAGAGAAGTTCTACCAAACACATTTGTTTTTTGTTCCAACCATTCATAATAGGCGCTGATAAATGCTCTGAATAAATCTTCTTTCTGGTTGATGAAATCAGGAAGTTGAGATATTATATGGGGAGTTACACCATCATCAACTTTTGGTGTGATATTATCAAAAGTTGGACCAAGTCTCTCTTCTAGACTTTGAAACGGAGCAGTTGCCCCGTCCTGAAGCCAGTTGAGAAGTAAAGGTAAAGTATTGTGATCATTAGGTCCCATTTAAATACCTCAGATTAATATCCACCACCACCACCCGAACTGTCACCACCCGAACTGTCGCCTCCATTTGGAGTGCTTGGAGTGCTTGACGAAGTAGAAGACGAGGAACTAGATGTTGAACTAGACGATGAACTAGAAGTTGTACTTTGTGTGGGAATTGAAACAGCAACTGCTGTGTTTGTGGTTCCAATAGAGACTTCTTCGGTTTCTTGTATAACATTGACACTCAAAGCATCTGAGTCGCTAGAATCCAAAGTAATTAGAATATTCCTTGAGGAGTTAATATCAAGAGAATCTGGAATTACATTAAACTTTATGACAAAACTACTTTCGTCTTGAACCGGATTAAACGATACTAAACTAAGAGAACCAGTTCCATAGTCAACAGAACCTATATTTTGAATTTTGGTTTTTTCACCACCAGAGTTTGTATACAAGCACAAAACCCCATATCCATCATCTTCAATATAGGCATCAACTGTCACATTATCCTTGTTTTTATATTTAAACATAGAACTCGACACTGCGGCAATATCTCCAGCATGACCATCATGGGGATGATAGATTTTATTATAGAAATTCATAATATAACCTGCAATATTCCCAATCGCAGGTTCTAGTCTTTTCTGCATTCTTATATTTGTTCTGTTCGATAGAATGGAATCATCAAAGT